>Ga0208243_1000075_pt1 | contig 105947 bp, 99 predicted proteins | sample Subbio2Aug_QV12A_FD_184826 | JGI IMG/M metagenome (GOLD analysis project Ga0208243, IMG submission 184826) | Serpentinite rock and fluid subsurface biosphere microbial communities from McLaughlin Reserve, California, USA - CR12Aug_QV12A (SPAdes) | ecosystem: Environmental > Terrestrial > Deep... | reverse complement strand
CCCGCCTGCATCGACGCCAGCGCGTCCTGCGTCGCGTCGACGCCCGACACGATGACCGCGTCCATGCCGATACCGGCAGCCTTGATCGCCTGGATCGCACCCAGAGCCATCTCGTCATTGTTCGCCAGCACGCCGTCGAAGGCCGCGCCGGTCGAGAGCCAGTTGGTCATGAGCGACTGGGCCTGATCGCGCGACCAGTTGGCGGTCTGTTGGTCGATCACGTTGACCTTCACCGCGCATTCACCGGCTTCCATCACGTCGTAGTAGTTCTGGGTGCGCTGCACGGCGGCCTGGTTCGACAGTTCGCCCTGCATGACGTAAACGCTGACCTCGGTCTTGCCTGCAGCAGCCCACTGGTTGCACTGCTCGATGAAGCCCTGACGCGAGGATTCGGATTCGTTCGAGGCGACGAAGGCCTGGTTGTCGGGCAGCGAGTCGACGTTGATCGGCTGGCGGTTCACGTAGACCAGCGGCACGCCCGCAGCGGCGGCTGCATCCGACATGGCCTGCGTGGCCGAGGTGTCGACCGGGTTCACGATGATCGCATCAACGCCCGAGGCGATGAAGTTGTTGATCTGGTCCAGCTGCTTGGCCACGTCGTTCTGGGCGTCCTCGATCTGCACCTTCAGACCGGCCGCATCGGCCTGCTCCTGTATGCCGTTCCGCAGGACGGTCAGGAAGTTGTCATCGAACAGCGCCATAGACACGCCGATTCCCTCGGCCATCGCGGTGGTGCTCATCAGCGAGGCGAAGCCTGCGGCGATAAGGGTCTTCTTCATGGGTCACTCCTCCCGTTATTGTCCGCCGTCCATCACGGCGGTTTCAATTTCTGACTGATGCAGCGACGCCTCCCTGCGCGCCGTGACGAAACTCATCAGCCCAGAACTGCAGACTGAGGAGTTGCCTTCCATGCGTCAACCGATTCTTGCAACCGGTTGCAAAACCTTCAGGCGTGAACCCCCGCGATATGGTCCATGCTGGCCCGGAGCGCCGAGGCCGGGTCAGCCAACGCATGGACATCGGGTGAGAACGCCTCATAGCTGACGGGACCGTTCCAGCCTGCGGCCTGCAGGGCGGCGATCTGCTCGACATTGCCCAGCCGGTCGCCCTTCGTCACCAGAACCCGGTGCGGGTCGCGCATGTCGGCGATCCCCACCTCCTGGTCGACCACGCCCGAGATGTGGACGATCCCGGTATGGTCGGGGAACAGCGGCCCGCCATGCGCCAGGGTGTGGTGGAAGGTGTCGTGAACCAGCTTGAACCGGCCCTTGCCGCCCACCGCCTCGATTCCGTCCACCGCCTCGGACTTGTAGCGCAGCGCGCAGATCTCGAACCCCAGGGGCTCGACCATGCCCAGAAGGTCGTGGTCCTCCAGCATCGGCTTCAAAGCCTTCAGTGCAACGCGCAAGGCGGCCTGCCGCTCGCCATTCCCCATCCCCAGGTTATCGTTCCGGGGGATCAGGCTGACCGCTTCGGCGCCGGCCGCTCTGGCGATCTTCATCAGCGCCAGCGCCTCGGCCTCCTTGTCCGACGACCAGTCGTTGAAGCGCTTGACCTCGGCCACCGCCAGCAGGCGCAGACGGTTGGCGCGAACAAGGTCGCCCGCATCGGCCGGGTCCATCCCGTCGAACAGCGGCTGCGGCAGGTCATTGCGGACCTCGATGCCCACGCAGCCCAGGTCCCTCGACAGGGCGACAAGCTCGCGGAAGGAAAGGCGGGCCACGGTCATGTGGTTCAGCGCGAAGTGCAACATTCCCGGCCTCCCGAACCGCGGCATTTTCGTTGGCCGGACCATCCCCGAGACTCTCCCGTCGCGTCAATCCGCCGCGGGGCGATCCCATCATCGCTGACGAAATGATGGTCAGGAGAGTGATTGATTTCCGTCAGACGCTCTCGGGAAGGTAAAGGTCGGGCGACAGGAAGTGCTGGCCCTGGACCGGGGCCATCCCCGCGGTCACAGCCTCGGTCGCCAGGCGCACCATGTCGTCGCACAACCGTTGCAGAGGGGTGGCAATAACCATGGTGACATGGCGGCTGATCAGTGCCGCGCGGCTTTCCGGTGTCAGTTCGTTGACCACCAGCGCGACCTCGCCCGGAGCGCGCGCCTCACGCACCGCGGCAATGGCGCCCTCCATCCCGCCACCCGCGCAATAGATCCCGCGCAGATCCGGGTGCCGGCTCAGAAGGTCCAGCGTCGCCTCATAGGTAAGCTGACGAGTCTCCAGGTTGATCAGCGTATCCAGCACCTGGAACTGCGGCGCGTGTTCCCGGAAGTAGCTGCGCACCCCGGTCTCGCGCAGCTCGTGCCCGTGCCAGCGGTAACCACCGACGAAGACTGCGATCTTTCCGGCGTGATGCGAGGCCGTGGCAATCATGTGCGCCGCGATCCGCCCGACCTTCAAGTTGTTGAGTCCCAAGTAATTCTGCCGCACGCCCTGGCCGAAATCGTTCAGCAGCGAAAAGCAGGGGATGCCTTTGGCGTTCAGCCGCATCACCGCCTCCGTCACCTCGGGATGGGTGACTGCGGTCGCCGCAATCGCATCGACGCGACCCACCATGCCCTCCATCAACTCGGTGAAGTCCTTGGGCGACTGCGAGGCCGCAAAGACCACCTGGATCGATGCGCGCACGCCGACGGCCTGCGAAACTGCCCGCTCCGCCACGGCCTTGAACTCCTGGTAGAAGGACTGCCGCTCCTTGTGCAGGACAAGCCCAAGCCGCAACCGGGGCAGGTCCGCGTGCACCCGCTGCCCGATCAGCGGGGCGGCGTGATAGCCGATCAGCCGCGCCGCTTCATAGACCTTGCGTGCGGTTTCCTCGCGCACCTTCTCGCGTCCGTTCAGCACGCGGTCGACGGTGGCGCTGGAGACACCGGCCTCGCGCGCGACGTCGTGGATGGTTGGTCGGTTTGCCATCAGTCTGACGAAATCCCATCAAATGTCTGGATGATCATGATGGGCCGTGACGAAACCTGCAACCGCTACTCTTGGAGAATTGCCCGACCCCGACTTATCCACTTGCAGAAGGACGCGTCCGCTGGGGGCGCGGCAGCGGAGGTCAAAGATGGGCAATCGGGACTATTCCCTTTTCGGACCCGACGCCCGGCGCGCGGTGGAGAGCGGGCTTACTGCGGCCGAGTGGTATCATACCGATGTTCCGCGGAAGGTGATGAAGGACCTCATGGCGCGCAGCGACGGTCCCGCGATCCGCGACACGATCATCTACTACGGCAGCATGATCCTGCTAGCAGGCATTGGCATCGCGCTCTGGCCGTCGGTCTGGTCCATTCCCTTCTGGCTCGCCTACGGCGTTCTCTACGGTTCGGCTTCTGATTCCCGGTGGCACGAATGCGGGCACGGCACCGCCTTCAGGACGCCCTGGATGAACAACGCCGTCTACGAAATCGCCAGTTTCATGATCATGCGCAACTCGGCCACCTGGCGCTGGAGCCACGCGCGCCACCATTCCGAGACCTACTTCGTCGGCCGCGACCCGGAAATCGCCGTGATGCGCCCGCCCGAAGTGGCGAAGCTGATCCTGAACTTCTTCGGCATCCTCGACGTCGTCGCCTTCGTGCCACGCATCCTGAAGAACGCGTTCTCCGGCCCGACCGCCGAGGAACGCACCTATGTCCCGCAAGGCGAATGGGGCAAGGTGCAGCGCGTCGCCATCATCCACGTCTCGATCTACGCGGCGACCATCGCGCTAGCCCTCTGGATAGGCACGATCCTGCCCTTGATGGTCATCGGCCTGCCACGGATGTACGGCGCCTGGCACCACGTCATGACCGGACTTCTCCAGCACGGTGGCCTTGCGGACAACGTCATCGACCACCGGCTGAACAGCCGAACCGTCTACATGAATCCGGTCAGCCGCTTCATCTACTGGAACATGAACTACCACGTGGAACACCACATGTTCCCGATGGTCCCCTACCATGCGCTTCCGAAGTTGCACGAGGTGATCAAGAACGACCTCCCCGCGCCCAACCGCTCCATCGCCGAGGCGTTTGCCGAGATGTGGCCCGCCATCAAGCGCCAGGTGATGAACGAGGATTATTTCCTCCGCCGTGACCTCCCGCCGACCGCCAAGCCCTACCGTGAGGACTTCCACCAATACGTTCCGGGCATGATGCCCCCCGCCGCCGCTGAATAAGGACAAGCACATGCCCTGGATTGACGCCTGCTCTACCTCAGAAATCGACGAAGAAGACCTGATCCGCTGGGATCACGCCGGCAAGACCTTCGCCATCTACCATTCCCCGGACGGCGAATTCTTCGCGACCGCCGGACTTTGCACGCATGAGAATGTCCACCTGTGCGACGGGCTGGTGATGGGCCACCTGATCGAATGCCCCAAGCACAATGGCCAGTTCGACTATCGCACCGGCGAGGCAATGCGCGCCCCGGTCTGCGTGAACCTCAAGACCTTCCCCGTGAAGGTCGAAGGCGACCGCGTCTTCGTGGAGGTCGCGTGATGGCCCCGCCCACCGTCAAGGACCTCATGGACGCCCGCGGCAATCACCAGTTCGCCATGCTGCGGGTCGAGACGCTGGACGAAGCCGAGGCCGCCGCGAAAGCGGGGGTCGAGCTGCTATCCGTCCCGCCCGCGATGGTCTACGACCGGCGCTTCCGCGAGATCGCGCCGGACGCCTTCATCTTCCCCGGCGAGAACTTCTATGAAATCGGCGGGACGGACGATTTCCTGCGCTGGGCCTTCCCGCTGTACAAGCACGGGGCGGACGCCTTCTACTGCTCCGGATCGCTGGCGACCGTGAAGGCGATGGCAGACCACGGCCTCCCGGTCTGCGGCCATGTCGGCCTGATCCCCTCGAAGCGCACCTGGACCGGCGGGTTCAAGGCCGTGGGCAAGACACTGGAAACCGCGCAGCTCGTCTGGAACCAGTGCAAGGCGCTGGAGGACGCCGGGGCATTCGCAGTGGAAATCGAGGTCGTCCCCCATTCCATCACCCGCCTCATCGCGAAGAAGACCAGTCTTTTCCTGATCTCGATGGGCGCAGGCGCTGGCGGTCACGCGCAGTACCTTTTCGCCGACGACGTCCTGGGGCAGAACCGGGGCAGGATTCCGCGCCACGCCAAGGTCTACGCCGATTTTGCCGCCGAATACGACCGGCTCCAAAGCCTGCGCACTGATGCGATGTCCCGCTTCGTGACGGACGTCCACGACGGAGACTACCCCGCGCCGCAACATCTCGTTGACTGCGATCCCGACGTGGTTTCGGCCTTCGAAGACTGGCTTGAGCAGAACGCCTAGGCCGCAAGTATCGCGTCGATCAGCCGCTGCGCCGATGGCGTCATCTGTGCCCCCGTCCGCGTCACAAGGCTGAACGGCGCCACCGCAAGCCCAAGGTCGATCGGCAGCGACACGAAGGGGACCGAGGGGTTGCCAGCAAAACTGTCCACTACCGGTCGCGCCAGCGGGGCGATGGCGTCGGTCTGGTTCAACAGCGCCAGGGTGAACAGGAAGGAAGAGGTCGAGATCCGCCGTACCGGCTGCGGCAGGCCCAGCTCGGTCAGCCGACTGATCACCGTTTGCGTCAACAGGGTCTCGTCATCCCCCATGACCCAGTCATGGGCCAGAAGGTCGTCCACCGAAAGGATCGGCCGCACCAGAAGCGGATGCCCGCGGCGCACCACAAGCGACAGCGGCTCGCCAGCCAGCATCCGCGCCTGCAACTGCGTCTCTCCCGGGGAAAGCCGCGCCAGCACGAAATCCAGCCGACCCTCGCGCAACTGTTCGCACAGGGCGACCGAGGTCGCGACCGTCACCTCCGCCCTGAACTCTGGAAACGCGCGCTGCAGGGAGATCAGCGTCGGCATCACCAGGCTCAGCGCCGGCCCGGTCACAGCGCCCACCCGCACCACGCCGGCCCGGCCGGTCGCCGCTTCGGTGATTTCCCGGGCGGCATCCGCCAGCTCGATCTCGATCCGCGCAGCGCGTCGTGCCAATGCCTGCCCGACCGGCGTCAGCACCATCCCCCGGCCGCGCCGTTCGTGCAGGACGAGCCCGAGTTGCACTTCGGTCTCCGCCAAAAGGCGCGACGCGGCGGGCTGCGCCACCCCGAGCCGCGCCGCGGCAAGACCCAGTGCGCCGGTCTGGTCCAGCTCTGCCAGAAGGCGCAATTGCATCGGCTTCAGGCGGCGAAGATGGACTGCAAGCGTGGCTGGCGACAGACTCATATCGGTACCGTTATGTTTTGTCCCGCAGACCCTATTTGACACGCATGGGTCCACCGCGCAATCTGCGCCGCGTCCGTAAGCAGGGGCCGCAAAGGCGCGCCCAAAGCGGATGCACATTAAGAATCATCGGGAGGAAACAAGATGATCTTGACCCGCCGCGGCCTCATGGCCCTTGCCGGCACCACCGCCGCCCTGTCCGCGCTGCCTGCCTTCGCCCAGGACAAAGGTACCATCGGCATCGCGATGCCCACCAAATCCTCGTCGCGCTGGATCTCGGACGGCGAGTCGATGGTGAAGGCGTTCCAGGAGGCCGGCTATGCCACCGACCTGCAATACGCCGAGGATGACATCCCGACCCAGCTTTCCCAGATCGAGAACATGATCACCTCGGGCGTCAAGGCGCTGGTGATCGCGGCCATCGACGGCACCACGCTGTCGAACGCGCTCGACAACGCCGCCGCCCAGGGCATCAAGATCATCGCCTACGACCGGCTGATCCGTGACTCGGGCTCGGTCGACTATTACGCCACCTTCGACAACTTCAAGGTTGGCGTTCAGCAGGCGGAATCGCTGGTTGCGGGCCTCAAGGAGCGCTTCCCCGACGTGAAGCCGTGGAACGTCGAACTCTTCGGCGGCTCGCCCGACGACAACAACGCCTTCTTCTTCTACAACGGCGCGATGTCGGTCCTGCAGCCGCTGATCGACGCGGGTGACATCGCGATCCCGTCGGGCCAGATGGGCATGGACGTGGTCGGTACGCTCCGTTGGGACGGCGCCGTGGCGCAGGCCCGGATGGACAACCTCCTGTCCTCGAACTACGGCGACAAGCAGCTGCATGGCGCGCTGTCCCCCTACGACGGGCTGTCCATCGGCATCCTGTCGTCGCTGAAGGGCGTGGGCTACGGCTCGGGCGATCTAAAGATGCCGATCGTCACCGGCCAGGACGCCGAGATCCCCTCGGTCAAGTCGATGATCGCGGGCGAGCAGTACTCGACCATCTTCAAGGACACCCGCGAACTGGCCAAGGTCACCGTCAAGATGGTGGACGCGGTTCTCGCGGGCGGCGAACCGGAGATCAACGACACCTCGACCTACGACAACGGCGTCAAGGTCGTTCCGTCCTACCTCCTGGAGCCGGTCTCGGTGAACCTCTCGAACTACGAGGAAGTCCTCGTCGGTTCTGGCTACTACACCGCGGACCAGCTGCAGTAAGCTGATCCAGAGGTCCTGCCCGCGCCGCTCCCGCGCGGGCAGGTCCCTTTCGGGGAGGGGACATGTCGACACTTCTGGAAATGCGCGGGATCACCAAGGTCTTCCCGGGCGTCAAGGCGTTGGACCGGGTCAGCCTGACCGTCGAGGCCGGAGAAATCCACGCCATCTGCGGCGAGAACGGCGCGGGCAAGTCCACGCTGATGAAGGTCCTGTCGGGCGTCTACCCGCACGGCACCTATGAGGGCGAGATTGTCTATGACGGCCAGCCCCTGCACAACCGCAGTATTCGCGACAGCGAGCACAAGGGCATCATCATCATTCACCAGGAACTCGCGCTGATCCCGCTTCTGTCGATCGCCGAGAACCTGTTCATGGGCAACGAGGTCGCCACCAACGGCGTGATCTCCTGGCCTTTGGCGATGCAAAAGACGGGCGAACTCCTCCGCCGCGTCGGGCTTAACGAACCTCCCAGCGCCGTGGTCGGCAAGCTGGGCGTCGGCAAGCAGCAGCTGATCGAAATCGCCAAGGCCCTGTCGAAGAACGTCCGCCTTCTCATCCTCGACGAACCCACCGCCGCCTTGCAGGAAGCCGACGCTGACCGCCTTCTGGACCTGATGCTGGAGCTGAAGGCCCAGGGCGTCACCCAGATCATCATCAGCCACAAGCTGAACGAAATCTCTCGCGTCGCCGACCGCATCACCGTGATTCGCGATGGCACCTCGGTCTCGACCCTCTCCAAGACCGAAATCTCGGAAGACCGCATCATCCGCGACATGGTCGGTCGCGACATGGCGCACCGCTACCCCGAGCGCACCCCGAACCCGGGAGAAGTGTTGTTCGAGGTGGAAAACTGGTCCTGCATGCACCCCGAACAGACCGGCCGCCAGATGATCAAGGGCGTGTCGCTCAACGTCCGCAAGGGCGAGATCGTCGGCATCGCCGGCCTGATGGGCACCGGCCGCACCGAGCTTGCCATGTCGATCTTCGGCCGCAGCTACGGCAAGGGGCACCAGGGCACGGTCAAGATGCGCGGGAAACCCGTCGACGTCTCCTCCGTAACCAAGGCCATCGAGGCCGGCATCTCCTACGTGACCGAGGACCGCAAGGCGCTGGGCCTGATCCTGGAAGAGCCGATCCTGAAGAACATCAGCCTGGCGAACCTCTTCGGCATCGCCCGCCGCCATGTCCTCGACAAGCGGCGCGAGGCTCAGGTGGCGGAAAGCTACCGCAAGCAGCTTGCCATCCGCACCCCCGGCGTCCAGCAGAAGGTGGTGAACCTGTCCGGCGGCAACCAGCAGAAGGTTGTCCTCTCCAAGTGGCTCTTCACCAACCCCGAGCTCCTCATCCTCGACGAACCCACCCGCGGCATCGACGTGGGCGCGAAGTTCGAGATCTACACGATCATGAAGGACCTCGCCGAACAGGGCAGGGGCGTGCTGATGATCTCGTCGGAAATGCCCGAACTCCTCGGCATGTGCGACCGCATCTACGTGATGAACGAGGGCCGGATCGTGGGAGAGCTTTCCCGCGAGGAAGCAAGCCAGGAACGCATCATGGCGCTCATCGTCAAGGACAATGGCAAGACCACAGGGAAGGTGGCGTGAATGGCTGACAATCAGAATTCCCTCGGCGGACACCTCCGCGAAAACGGCATGCTCCTGGCGCTGGTCGCCATCGTGGCGCTGTTCTCGGTGCTGGTCTGGCTGGACGGCAAGCCGATGTTCCTGCAGGCACCGAACATCACCAACATCTTCCTGCAGAACGGCCACGTCATCATCCTGGCCCTCGGGATGCTGCTCATCATCGTCGCCGGTCACATCGACCTGTCGGTGGGGTCCGTTGCCGCCTTCACCGGGGCCGTTGCGGCCTACCTGACCGTCGACCTCGACCTGCCGATCTACGCCGTCATCCCTCTGACCCTTGTCGTCGGCGGGTTGATCGGCGCCGCGCAGGGCTACTGGATCGCCTATTGGCGCATCCCCTCCTTCATCGTCACCCTTGCCGGGATGCTCGTCTTCCGCGGCGCGACGCTGTGGCTTCTGGGAGGCCAGAACATCGGCCCCTTCCCCAAGGAATTCCAGGCCATGTCCTCGGGCTTCATCCCCGACCTGACCGGCGTCGGCAAACCCCACGGCCTGACCCTGATCGTCACGTCCATCGCCATTGCCGTCGTCGTCTGGATCGGCCTCCGCTCCCGCTCCCGCGATGCCGAGTTCGGGATCACGCCCGAACCCACCGGCCTCTTCTGGGGCCGCACCCTGATCATCGCCGCCGCGATGGCCTTCGTCGGCTGGCAGCTCGCCAGCTTCCGTGGCCTGCCGAACGTGCTGGTGGTCCTCGCCATCCTGATCATCCTCTACGCCTTCTTCACCGAGAACACCGTCCAGGGCCGCCGCATCTATGCCGTCGGCGGCAACTACAAGGCCGCCCAGCTTTCCGGCATCCGGACCGAGAGGCTGGTCTTCTTCTGCTTCGTCAACATGGGCGTCCTTGCTGCCCTCGCCGGCATGATGGTCACCGCCCGCCTGAACTCCGCCACCCCCAAGGCCGGCACCGGCTTTGAGCTCGACGCCATCGCCGCCGTCTTCATCGGCGGGGCCTCGATGGCCGGCGGGTCGGGCACGATCGTCGGCGTGGTCATCGGCGCCTTGATCATGGGCGTGATGAACATGGGCATGTCGATCCTCGGCATCGGCATCGACTACCAGCAGATGATCAAGGGCATGGTCCTTCTGGCCGCCGTCATCTTCGACGTCTACAACAAGAACAAGTGAGGCCGCGCATGCATCTCTCCACCGTCAAGGGCGTAGGCCCCGTCGTCCGTCAGGGGGCGGAGGCGCGTGCGATCCGCAACACGCCCTCGGTCTATGAGCTCGCCGCCTCGGCGATCAAGTCGGGCCTCGGTCTTGCCGCCGAGATCGACCGTCGCGGCCTTGGCGAAACCGTCGACCTGACACGCGCGGCCTTCGACCTTCCGGTCAGCCATCCCGACCCTGCGCACCTCCACCTGACCGGCACAGGCCTCACCCATCTCGGCTCGGCCGCCGCCCGCGATGCGATGCACGCCAAGCTGGAAGGCGCGGAAACCCTGACCGACAGCATGAAGATGTTCCGCATGGGCCTGGAAGGCGGCCGCCCCGCCGCGGGCGAGGTCGGCGCCCAGCCCGAATGGTTCTACAAGGGCAACGGCTACGCCGCCGTCGCGCCCGGCGCGTCCCTCGAAGCCCCCGGCTTCGCCGAGGACGGCGGGGAAGAACCGGAGATTGCCGGCATCTACCTGATCGGCCCCACCGGCACCCCGCACCGGATCGGCTGGGCCTTGGGCAACGAATTCTCCGACCACATCACCGAACGCGTGAACTATCTCTGGCTCGCCCACTCCAAACTCCGCGTCGCCTCCTACGGCCCGGAGATCCTCGTGGGCGACCTCCCGTCGGACGTCCGCGGCCATTCCCGCATCCTGCGCGACGGCAAGACACTCTGGGAAAAGCCGTTCCTGAGCGGCGAGGCCAACATGTCCCACACGCTGGCCAACCTCGAACACCACCACTTCAAGTACCAGATCTTCCGCCAACCCGGCGACCTGCACGTCCACTACTTCGGGACAGCCACACTCTCCTTCGCTGACGGCATCAAGACGCAGGCCGGCGACACCTTCGAGATCGAGGTTACCGACTTCGGCCAACCGCTCCGCAACACCCTGACCTTCGCGCCGAAATCCACCGGCGCGACCAAGGTCCAGCAACTGTAAGAGGCCAGAGATGACCAAGTTCAAACCCGCCCCCTGGCCCCGCAAGCTCCGCAGCCAGGAATGGTTCGCCGGAACCTCGAAGGACGCGATCTACCACCGCTCCTGGATGAAGAACCAGGGCCTGCCCGCCGACCTGTTTGACGGCCGCCCGGTGATCGGCATTCTCGACACCTTCTCTGAACTCAACCCCTGCAACGCCCATTCCCGTGACCTGGCCGAGCGGGTGAAGCACGGCGTCTATGAGGCGGGCGGCTTCCCCGTCATCGTGCCCGTATTCTCCGTCAGCGAATCCGGCTTCCGCCCCACCGCAATGATGTTCCGCAACCTCGCCGCGATGGCCGTGGAAGAAACCATCCGTGGCCAGCAGATGGACGGCGTTGTCTGCATCGTCGGCTGCGACAAGACCACGCCCTCGCTTCTGATGGGCGCGGCCTCGGTCGACCTGCCCACCATCATGGTCTCCGGCGGGCCGATGCTGAACGGCTACTACAAGGGCGAACGCGTCGGGTCCGGCACCCACCTCTGGAGGTTCTCCGAGGCGGTGAAGGCCGGTGAAATGACCGCCGAGGAATTCGTCGAGGCTGAAGCCTCGATGTCCCGCTCTCCGGGTTCCTGCAACACGATGGGCACGGCGTCGACGATGGCGAGCATGGCCGAGGCGCTGGGCATGACCCTCTCCGGCAACGCCGCGATTCCGGCCGTCGACAGCCGCCGCCGCGTCATGGCGCACCTGACCGGTCGCCGCATCGTCCAGATGGTGAAGGACGACCTGAAGCCGTCCGACATCCTGACGCGCGAAGCCTTCCAGAACGCGATCCGCACCAACGCGGCCATCGGCGGTTCGACCAACGCGGTGATCCACCTCCTCGCCATCGCGGGTCGCTGCGGCATCGACCTGACGCTGAACGACTGGGACGCCTGGGGCAAGGACGTGCCCACAATCGTCAACCTGATGCCATCGGGCAAATACCTGATGGAAGAATTCTTCTACGCTGGCGGCATCCCGGCCGTGATCAAGCGCCTGGGCGAGGCGGGCCTTCTGAACAAGGACGCCCTCACTGTCTCGGGCGGCGCGATCTGGGATGAGGTCAAGGACGTGTCCTCGCACAACGACGACGTCATCCTGCCGACCGAAAAGGCGCTCACCCAGTCCGGCGGCATCGTCGTGGTGAAGGGCAACCTCGCCCCCGATGGCGCGGTCCTCAAACCCTCGGCGGCTACGCCCGCGCTGATGCAGCACCGTGGCCGTGCGGTGGTGTTCGAGGATATCGACGACTACAAGGCGCGCATCAATGACGAGGCGCTGGATATTGATGAGTCCTGCGTGATGGTCCTGAAGAACTGCGGCCCGCGCGGCTATCCCGGCATGGCCGAGGTCGGCAACATGGGCCTACCCCCCAAGGTCCTGCGCAAGGGCATCACCGACATGGTCCGCATCTCGGACGCCCGCATGTCCGGCACCGCCTATGGCACCGTGGTCCTGCATACCTCGCCCGAAGCCGCCCGCGGTGGCCCGCTTGCCGTGGTCCGCTCCGGCGACTTCATCGAGTTGGACGTGGCCAACCGCCGCCTGCACCTCGACATCTCCGATGAGGAGCTGAAGGCCCGCCTCGCTGCCTGGAAACCCGCCGTCGAGCCGCCGGGCTCGGGCTATGCGAAGCTTTACCACGACCACGTCCAGGGCGCCGACAAGGGCGCCGACATGGACTTCCTCGTCGGCTGCCGCGGCAACGCCGTCGGCCGCGAAAGCCACTAAGGACAAGCGCAGCGACCCCGGACCGGGACCGACGCTGCGTCCAGGAACCTCCCTCCCCCCGCCTTGGGGGAGGGATGGGGGAGGGGGGCACCCCGGCATCCCCGAACGCGACGCCTGACAGAAAGGCCACTCCATGACCCGCACCAAAGTCGCCCTCGTCGGCATCGGCAAGATCGCCCTGGACCAGCACGTCCCCGCGCTGAACGCCTCGCCCGACTTCGAACTCGCCGCCACCATCAGCCGCAGCGGCAAGGTCGAGGGCGTCCCGGCGTACACCGATTTCGCCACCTTCCTTGCCGAACGCCCCGACGTCCCCGTCGTCTCCCTCTGCATGCCCCCCGTCCCACGCTACACCTATGCCGAGGCCGCCCTCCTCGCCGGCCGCCACGTCATGCTGGAAAAACCGCCCGGGGCCACCCTTGCCGAAGTCCACGCGCTGGAGGCAATGGCCAAAGCGAAGGGCCTTACCCTCTACGCCACCTGGCACAGCCGCATGGCCCACGCCGTCGCCCCGGCCAAGGCCTGGCTTTCCGACAAGACCGTGCAAAAGGCCCACATCACCTGGCGCGAGGATGTGCGCAAATGGCACCCCGGCCAGGACTGGGTCTTCCAGCCCGGCGGGATGGGAGTCTTCGATCCCGGCATCAACGCCCTGTCGATCCTGACCGAGATCCTGCCCAAACCCGTCCACCTCACGAAGGCCACGCTGGAATTCCCGGCGAACCGCCAGACCCCCATCGCCGCGCAACTGACCTTCTCGGGCAACGTCACCGCCGACTTCGACTGGCGCCAGGAAGGCCCCCAGACCTGGGACATCGAGGTAGCTACCGACACGGGCAACCTTGCCCTTCGCATGGGCGGCAACGTGCTGGAAATCGACGGCAAACCCTCCGCTGGCGAAAACACCATCATGGGCGAATACCCCGCCCTCTACGCCCGCATGGCTGACCTCGTCCGCCAAGGCCAATCCGACGTCGACCTCTCCCCGATGGTCCACGTCGCCGACGCCCTGACCCTGGGCGAGCGGCTCATCACCGACGCTTTCGACTTCTGAAGGAGACACCAGATGCTGACCGGCAAACACCTGATCGCGGGCGACTGGATCGGGAACGACCAGACTTTCGCCTCCTCCCCCGCCCACGGCCCGTCGCACACCTTCTCCGTCGGAACCCCGGCCCATGTCGCCCAAGCCTGTGACGCCGCCGAGGCAACCTTCCCCGCCTACGCCGCCAGGACCCGCGCCGAGCGTGCCGCCTTCCTGAACCGCATCGCCGACGAGATCGAAGCGCGCGGGCCCCAGATCACCGAGATCGGCACCCAGGAAACCGGCCTCCCCGCCGCCCGGCTGGAGGGCGAACGCGGCCGCACCACCATGCAGCTGAGGCTCTTCGCCACCCATATCCTGAAAGACGACTGGCTCGACCGCCGCCACGATGCTGCGCTCCCCGACCGCCAGCCCGCCCCGCGCCCGGACCTCAAGCTGATCCAGCGCCCCATCGGTCCTGTCGCCGTCTTCGGCGCCTCGAACTTCCCCCTGGCCTTCTCCACCGCGGGGGGCGACACCGCCTCCGCCCTCGCCGCCGGTTGCCCGGTCGTGGTGAAAGGCCACTCCGCCCACCCCGGCACCGGCGAGATCGTCGCCCAGGCCATCGACGCCGCCATCAAGGCCACCGGCATGCCCGCCGGGGTCTTCTCCCTTGTCCAGGGTGGCAAGCGCGACGTCGGCGAAGCCCTCGTCCAGAACCCCCACATCAAGGCCGTCGGCTTCACCGGCTCCCTCGCCGGGGGCCGTGCGCTCTTCAACCTCTGCGCCGCGCGACCCGAACCGATCCCCTTCTTCGGCGAACTCGGCTCGGTGAACCCGATGTTCCTCCTCCCCGCCGCCCTCGCAGCGCGGGGTGAGGCCATCGCCAAAGGCTGGGCCGGGTCCCTCACCCTCGGCGCTGGCCAGTTCTGCACCAACCCCGGCATCGCCGTGGTCATCGACGGCAAGGAGGCCGACAGCTTCGTCGCAGCGGCCAAGACCGCCGTCGCCGCCGTCGGCCCGCAGACCATGCTCACCGACGGTATCGCCGAGGCCTACCGCCAGGGCCGCGACCGCGTGGCGCAAGGGTCCGGAGTCCGCTCCGTCCTCACCACCACCTGCGACCTCAGGAACGCCACCCCCTACCTCTTCGAGGTCTCGGGCCACGACTGGCTCTCCAACCATGCCCTCGCCGAGGAAGTCTTCGGCCCCCTCGGCCTCATTGTCCGCGTCCGCCATGCCTCGGAAATGCAGGACATCGCCCGCTCGCTCCAGGGTCAACTTACCTGCACCCTTCACCTCGACGATGCCGACATGGACCTCGCGAAAGCCCTGATGCCCGTCCTGGAACGGAAAGCCGGTCGTGTCCTCGCCAACGGCTTCCCCACCGGGGTGGAAGTCGTCGACGCCCAGGTCCACGGCGGGCCCTACCCGGCCTCGACGAACTTCGGCGCGACCTCCGTCGGTACCATGTCCATCCGCCGCTGGCTCCGCCCCGTCGCCTACCAGAACATGCCCGACGCACTTCTCCCGCAGGACTGGGCAAACTGATGCCGGCCCCCACCCCCATCGGCCGGATCGGCGACCGGGAAGTCCACGCCATCACCCTCGAAGGCGAAGGGCTCCGCCTGAAACTCCTCACCTGGGGCGCGCGTCTGGCCGAACTCTGGGTGCCCGACCGCTGGGGTTCCCTGGCGGACATCGTGCTTGGCCACGACGGCCTGGACGACTGGCAGAAGCACGGTACCTATGTCGGCGCCACCTGCGGCCGCTACGGCAATCGCATCGCCGGGGGACGGTTCACGCTGGATGGCCAGGTCGTGCAACTCGACCAGAACGAGGCCGCCCAGCACCTTCACGGCGGCACCAACGGCTTTGACCTCAAGGTGTGGGAGGTTGAAAGCCACTCCAGCAGCCACGTCACCTTCACCACCACGTCCCCGGACGGAGAGATGGGGTATCCCGGCACGCTCTTCGCCCGCACGACCTACCGGATCGACGGCGGGCTGGTGATCGAGATGGAGGCGACCACCGACGCGCCGACCATAGTGAACCTGGTCAACCACGCCTATTTCAACCTTGCGGGCCACGGATCGGGCAACATCCTCGGCCAGAGTCTCCAGGTCGAGGCGGGGTTCTACGTACCTGTCGACGACCGGCTGATCCCGACGGGAGAGGTCCTTTCCGTCACCGGAACGCCATTCGATTTCCGCACGCTTCGCCCCATCGGGCAGGACATGCCGGGCGAGGGCGGGTTTGACCATAACCTTTGCCTCTGCAGCCCCCTGGGTGCTGATGGCCGTCGCCGCTGCCTGCAGGCGGTCGATCCGGCCTCGGGGCGGCGGATGCGGCTGTCCACCTCTGAACCCGGGTTGCAGCTCTATACCGGGGCACATTTCGACAAGACCCCAGGCAAGGGCGGCGCGCGCTATCCGCGATTTGCGGGCTTTGCGGCCGAGACCCAGCGTTTCCCTGATTCGCCGAACCGCCCGCACTTCCCATCCTCGCGGCTGGAGCCTGGTCAGACCTACCGCCATACCATGCGCTTCGATTTCACCCCGGCCGAAGCCTGACTTCTGCAGGCGGCGTCTCTCGCGGCGCCGCAGCACCACCTACCGCCTTGGAGGGCATGGACAAACCACAGAGGGATCCCGCCATCTCGCAGCTGCAGCAAGCTGCAATGGGGCCCGGCCACACGGCTCCGTGAACGGACTTCTTGCATATAGTAATACTTTTGCTAACGTGCCCCCAGCCACCCGAGGAGAGTGGCCAAAGTTTCCACTGGGAGGGAAATCATGAGCGTTATCAAGACTCTCGCGCTTGGCGCGGGACTGGCTGGCTTGTTGCTTTCGGCCGCCTATGCCGAGGGTTTGCAGGGGAAAGTCATCGGCTTCTCGCAGATCGGCTCCGAATCCGGCTGGCGCGCAGCCGAGACCAGCGTGACCAAGGCCGAGGCCGAAGCCCGTGGCATCGACCTGAAATTTGCCGATGCGCAGCAGAAGCAGGAAAACCAGATCAAGGCGATCCGCGGCTTCATTGCCCAGGGCGTCGATGCGATCCTCGTGGCCCCCGTCGTTGCCACCGGCTGGGAAGAAGTCCTGACTGAGGCCAAGGAAGCGGGCATCCCCGTTGTCCTTCTGGACCGTGGCATCGAAGGCCCGGAAGACCTGTATCTGACCTCCGTCGCCTCCGATCAGGTGAAGGAAGGCCGCGTCGCCGGCGAATGGCTTGTCGGCACCGTCGGCGACAAGCAGTGCAACATTGTCGAACTGCAGGGCACCGTCGGCTCCTCGCCCGCGATCAACCGCAAGCAGGGCTTCGAGGAAGCCATCGCCGGCAAGGCCAACCTGACCATCACCCGCAGCCAGACCGGCGACTTCACCCGCTCCAAGGGCAAGGAAGTGATGGAAGGCTTCATCAAGGCAGAAGACGGCGGCAAGAACATCTGCGCGGTCTACGCCCACAACGACGACATGGCCGTGGGCGCGATCCAGGCGATCAAGGACGCGGGCCTGAAGCCGGGGTCGGACATCCTCGTCGTCTCGATCGACGCGGTTCCGGACATCTTCGCCGCGATGGTCGCGGGTGAAGCGAATGCGACCGTGGAACTGACCCCGAACATGGCCGGCCCCGCCTTCGACGCGCTGCAAGCCTATTGGGATGCGGGCGCGGAGCCGCCGAAGTTCATCATCACGGAATCGAAACTGTATACGCCCGCTGACGACCCGCAGGGCGAATACGACCGCCGCAAAGGCCTTGGCTACTAGGTTTCCTCGCCAAGGCGCCGCCGGGCGAAGTCTGAGGGGCTTCGCCCGGCGGAATTGCTTTATGCGCGGGTTCGGCGGACAGTTTGCGGGGGAGGGACGAAGATGACAGACCAGAAGCCAGTCCTCGAGGCGCGCGGGATCGTCAAGATCTTCGGCCAGCACCGGGCGCTTGATACGGTGGATTTCACCGCCAACGCGGGTGAGGTCCACGCCCTCCTCGGCGAAAACGGCGCGGGGAAATCCACGCTGATCAAGATCCTGACCGGCGCCTACCAGCCCGACGGCGGCGAGCTTCTCCTTGAAGGCCAGCCCATCCACTTGCGCGACCCGCTGCACGGCCAGACCTACGGCATCGGCACCGTCTACCAGGAGGTCAACCTCCTGCCCAACCGCTCGGTTTCCGAGAACCTCTTCCTTGGCCGCCAGCCCACCCGCTTCGGCATGGTCGACCGCAAGCGCATCGACGCCGCCGCCAAGGACCTCCTGAGCCGCTACGGCCTCGACATCGACGTCCGCGCCGAGCTCTCCGAATACTCCGTCGCCGTCCAGCAGATCGTTGCCATCGCCCGCGCCGTCGAACTGTCCGGCAAGGTCCTCGTCCTGGACGAGCCCACCGCCAGCCTCGACCGGAACGAGGTCCAGCGCCTGTTCGACGTGGTCCGCAGCCTGAAAGCCAAGGGCCTCGCCATCATCTTCATCACCCATTTCCTCGACCAGGTCTTCGACCTCGCCGACCGCGTCACCATTCTCCGCAACGGCAAGAAGGTTGCCTCGCAGCCCCTCAACACCCTCAACACCACCGACGTCGTCCGCATGATGCTGGGCAAGGACGTCGCCTTCGACCACCACCCCTCTGCGCTGGCCGGGGGCCCGAAAGGCGCCGTCCGCGTCCAGTTCCAGGGCATCGGACGCAAGGGCATGGCGCCCTTCGACCTCTCCGTCCACGAAGGCGAGGTCGTGGGCGTCGCGGGCCTCCTCGGTTCCGGCCGCACCGAAGTCGCCCGCCTCATGTTCGGTGTCGACGGCTCGGAAACCGGCCAGATCACCGTCGACGGCCGCCCCGTCACCATCCGCAACCCCGCCCAGGCCGTCGCGGCCGGCTTCGGCTTCTGCCCCGAGGACCGCAAGCTCGACGGCATCTTCGGCGACCTCTCCGTCCGCGAGAACATCATCATCGCGCTCCAGGCCAAGCTCGGCTGGTTCAAGGCCCTGAACCGCGAGGACCAGGTAGAACTGGCGGGAAGATACGCCGAGGCCCTGGACATCCGCGCCGCCGACCACGACATGCCGGTGAAACTCCTTTCGGGAGGCAACCAGCAGAAGGTCATCCTCGCCCGCTGGCTGGCCATCGACCCGACCTTCCTGATCCTGGATGAGCCCACCCGCGGCATCGACGTCGGCGCGCACGCCGAAATCGTCCGCACCATCAACCGTTTGCGCGAAGAAGGCCTCGCCCTCTTCGTCATCTCCTCGGAACTCGACGAGGTCGTCGCCTACTCCAACCGCATCGTCGTCATGCGCGACCGCGAGATGGTGGCCGAACTCGACGGCGAGAACATCGCCCCCGACGCCATCGTCCAGGCCATCGCCGGAACCCCAGCCGAGACGCGCCCATGACCCGCCCCACCGTCGACCTGCGCCCCATGACGCAACCGCCGCTTCCCCGGCAGCGCCCGATCACCAGCTTCCTGACCAAACCCCAGGTCATCGCGCTGGCCGCCGTGCTTCTGGTCAACTGGATCCTCTTCCCCGGCTTCTTCACCATCACCTGGCAGGACGGCCGCTTCTTCGGCAGCCTGATCGACGTGCTGAACCGAGGCGCCCCGGTTGCCATCCTTGCCATTGGCATGACGATGGTCATCGCCACCAAGGGCGTGGACCTGTCGGTCGGCGCCGTCATGGCGATCAGCGGAGCGACCGCCGCCACACTTGTCACCAATGGCATCCCCGCGCCCACGGCCGTCCTCGCGGCCCTTGGCGTGGGCCTCCTCTGCGGGTTCTGGAACGGCATCCTCGTCACCGTGCTGGAGATCCAGCCGATCATCGCCACCCTCGTGCTGATGGTCGCGGGCCGCGGGCTCGCCCAGCTGATCACCGAAGGCTACATCGTAACCTTCTCCGACCCGCTTCTGATTTTCATCGGCACGGGGTCCTTCCTCGGCTTCCCCATGCCGGTGATCATCGCTGCCGTCCTCATGATCGCCGCCACCCTGATCGTCCGCCGCACCGCGCTTGGCCTGTTGATCGAGGCCGTGGGCGTCAACCGCTCTGCCGCCCGCTTCGCCGGGCTGAAGGCGAACGCGCTCCTCCTGATCGTCTACACTTTCGCGGGCTTCTGCGCCGCCGTTTCCGGCCTGATCGTCGCCGGCGACATCCGCGGCGCTGACGCCAACAATGCTGGCCTCTGGCTGGAACTTGACGCCATCCTCGCCGTCGTCATTGGCGGTACCTCCCTTATGGGTGGGCGCTTCTCGATCCCGATGGCCGTCCTTGGCGCGATGATCATCCAGGCGATGAACACCGGCATCCTGATCTCGGGCTTCAGTCCTGAATTCAACCTCGTGGTCAAATCGGCCGTGATCATCGTGATCCTCGTCCTGCAATCGCCCCTGTCCGCCCGCCTCTTCCGCCGCCTGCCCGGAGCCGAGAAATGAACCGCAGCCTGCGCCCGCTCCTGGCAACGACGCTGATCTTCCTTTTCGCCTATGGGCTTGCCGTGTCGCAGGAACCGGCGATGCTCTCGACCCGTGTCCTTGGCAACTTCCTGACCGACAACGCCTTTCTCGGCATCGCCGCTGTCGGCATGACCTTCGTGATCCTATCGGGCGGCATCGACCTTTCCGTCGGGGCGGTAATCGGCTTCACCACCGTCCTCGTTGCAGTCCTCATCATGTGGCTGGAGCTCCACCCCCTGATCGCCTTCGCCATCGCCCTGATCGTCGCCACCGGGTTCGGCGCGATCATGGGGGCCGCGATCCATTACCTGAAGGTGCCAAGCTTCATAGTCACCCTTGCAGGGATGTTCCTTGCAAGGGGGGGTGCCTCGGTCCTCTCCCCCGACTCGATCGGGATCGAGCACCCCTTCTTCACCGCCGTCCAGAAGAGCTACATCCTGCTTCCGGGCGGCGGCCGGCTCACCGTGGTCGGCATCATCATGCTGGTCGTCTTCGCCGCGGCGATCCTTCTGGCCCACCGCACCCGTTTCGGCTCGAACGTCTACGCGCTGGGAGGCTCCGAAACCTCCGCCGCGTTGATGGGTGTACCCGTCTCCCGTACTACCATCTCGATCTACGCGCTGTCGGGCTTCCTCGCGGGCCTCGCCGGAGTGGTCTTCTCGCTTTACACCTCTGCCGGATACTCTCTGAACGCGCTGGGCGTGGAGCTTGACGCCATCGCCGCCGTCGTGATCGGGGGCACGCTTCTGACCGGCGGCTACGGCTTCGTCGCGGGCACCTTCATCGGAGTCATGCTGCAGGGATTGGTGCAGACCTACATCGTCTTCGACGGAACCTTGTCCAGTTGGTGGACCAAGATTGTCGTCGGCGTGCTTTTGTTTATGTTCATCCTGCTGCAACGGCTGGTCTTCCGGGCCGGACCGCGAAGAACCTGAGGGGCCTGGCCAGTAGATGAGCGAACCCGGGAGCCTGATCCGAACGCTCTCCGGGCGACCAGCGGCGCGGAACTACCATTCCTATGTGATCAACGAGGTTGGTCGCGCCATCGTCTCGGGCGACATGCCCGTGGGGTCAAGCCTGCCGGGCGATGCCGAGATGATGGGCCGTTTCGGTGTCTCCCGCACCGTGCTGCGCGAGGCGCTGAAGACTTTGGAGGCGAAGGGTCTGGTCGAAGCCCGCGCCAAGGTCGGTACACGCGTGTTGCCGCAGTCGCGCTGGAACCTCTTCGACCGCCAGATCCTTGCGTGGAAACTGGAAAGCGGCCCCTCGCCGGCTTTCCTGCAATCCTTCCAGACCATCCGCGAAAGTCTCGAGGTGCAGGCGGCGCGGCTGGCCGCCCAGCATCGTGAGGCCGAACATGTCCGCCTCCTCAACTACTGGCTCAACCAGCGCGCGGTGATGTCACACCAGCCCGAACCTTTCGCGATGGCCGAATTCGAAATCCACCGCGTCGTGGCCGAGGCTTCCGGCAACCCCTTCCTGCGCGCCGCGTCCGCGATCCTTGAATTCGGCGTGGCCGTCAACGTCCTCGCCCGGATGACCGGGGACCGCTCCGCCCCGCCCGGCGGTCTCGCCGAAGCCCAGGCCGCCGGCTACGAGGCCCTGATCCGCGCCATTGAACGCGGCGAGAGCGACGCGGCTGCGGCCCAGATGGCCGCCCTTGTCCGCTGATTTCCGAACGTTAATGAATCCCTAACGCCCACGGGGATGTTGATGATTCCAAAAGGAAAACACCCAACTGTCCACCGTGGACAGATCACCCGCCCCAGGTATCCGACAGCCTGAACCCTTCCGGAAACGGGTCCGCCGGGTCAAGCCCGATCTGGCTGATCCCGTAGATCCACCCCCGCCCCGACACCCGGTTCCGCACCGCCTTGTAGGGCCCGACCGTCGTCTCCTCGACGAACTCCGTCACGAACTCCCCCCCGATCGTCGACCGCGACACGACCCGGTCCCCTGGCCGAACCAGCCCCTTCGAATACCTCGCCGCCATGTTGGAATTCGAGCCCGTCCCGCAGGGCGACCGATCCACCCGCCCCGGCCGCATCGTCGTGCAGGTCCTCACAGCTCCGTCCGCCTCCTCCGACCGGAACATCACATAGGACAGCCCGTTCAATGCCGGCTCCAGCGGATGCAGCGCGGGCTCCACCTCCGCAATCCGCCGCCGCAGCTCCACCCCCACCGTCGCCAACTCCCGCGCCCGCTCCGGCAGGATCGCCAGTCCCACCTGATCGACGTCCACCAACGCATAGAAGACCCCGCCGAAGCAGAGGTCATACTCGACCGCCCCCCACTCCGCCGTCTCGACCACCCCCCGCTTCGTCAGGAACGCCGGCGGCATCTCCAGCGTCACCCGCACCACCTTGCCGCCCGCGCACTCCGCCGTCGCCACCACCAACCCCGCCGCCGTGTCGAGCGTCACCCGGCTCACCGGCTCGACCATCGGCACCATCCCGGTCTCCAGAAGCGCCGTCGTCGTGCAGATCGCGTTCGACCCCGACATCGCATGGGCCTGGTCCGGCTGCAGCACGATGAACCCCACATCCGCGCGGGGGTCGCAGGCCGGGGTCAGCAGACAGAACGACCCCGCCGGACCCGACCGGGGTTCCGAGCACAGCCACCGCCGTAGCCCGTCATCCACGCTGTTCAGATGATGCAGCTTCTCGGCCATCGTCGCGCCCGGGACGTTCAGCACCCCCCCGGTGATCACCCGCCCGATCTCGCCCTCGCAGTGGACATCCACCGTTTGTATCGTCCTGCTCCAGCGCATCGCGGCCTCCTTACTTCCAAGCCAGGATCGGCTGCATCGCCGCCGCGAACTCGGTCTTCTCGGCGGCGGTCAGCGGGCCGAAGGGCATCCGGCATTGGCCCACCGAGTTGCCCTGCAGTTCGCAGCCATACTTCAGCTTCTGCACGAACTTTCCCGATTCCAGCACGTTCATCGCGGGCCAGACCGCCTGCATGATCTCCTTCGCGCGGGCGTGGTTTCCTTCCCGGAAGGCCGCATCCATCTGACACACCGGCTTCGCCATGCAGTTGGCCGGTCCGCAGATCCAGCTGTCAGCGCCCCAGTGCATGAAGTCCCAGGCAATGTCATCCGACCCGGACACCAGCTGGATCCGCCCCGCATACCGCTGCGAAATCCCGATGGCGCGCTGCAGCACACCCGAGCTTTCCTTGATCCCGATGATCCGAGGGTTGTCGGCCAGCGCATCCAGCGCCTCATACCCGATCTCCACCCCGTCCTTTCCGGGGTAGGAGTAGAGAACGATGTTCATGTCGGTCTCATCGATCACCGCGTTGAAATGGCGGACGATTTCGGCCTGGGTGGGCTTGGTGTAGAACGGTACGGCCAGAAGGACGGCGTCATAGCCAAGGTCCTTGGCGCGCCCGGTGTTCGCGATCACGCCGGCAGTCGACGGCGCGTTGGTCCCGGCGATCAGCGTCTCGCCCGGCTTGGCGAAGTCTTTCACGAAGCGCAGGACCTGATCGCGTTCGTCGTCGCTCATCAGGTTGTACTCGCCCGAGGACCCGCAGGGCACCCAGCCAGATACTCCAGCAGCGCGCAGGGTCGTCAGGTGCCTCTCGAAGGCCGAAAAGTCGATCTGATCCAGGGCGTCGAACGGGGTCACAAGCGCCGGCAAGACGCCCGAGAGCTTCAGCATCGAAACAATCCTTCATCGCAGGGGAAAAGCCGCCTTCTGACCGGTATCTTGGCGACAGCGTGACGACATGTCAAATCGAGAGTGTACCGTGTCGACTTGTTGTCCCTGCTGCGCTATCCTCCGCGCACTCTGCGAGGGACCCGCCATGCGCGACGAAACGGAACCGAAACGGGTCAAGGGAACGGGCGTGAAATTCGCCTACGAAACCCTGCGGGATGAAATCCTGTCCCTGGACCTCCAACCCGGCGCGGTGCTGGACGAGACGTCGCTTGCCGAACGGTTCGGCATGTCCCGCTCCCCTGTTCGCGAAGCGCTTATCCGGCTGGCGGGCGACGACCTGGTGGTGACGCTGTCCAACCGGTCGACTGTCGTTGCGCCCATCGACCTGCAAAGCTTCCCGAAATATGTCGAGGCGCTGGACGTCGCGCAGCGGATGAACACCCGTCTTGCCGCCGAGCTTCGCACCGACCTCGATCTCAAGACCATCGCCCGCCGCCAGAAGGAATTCGTGGCGACCGTCAACAAGGGCGAACATCTGGCAATGTCCGAGGCGAACAAGAACTTCCACATGGCCATCGCCCACGCCGGACGAAACCCCTATCTCTCGGCCTTTTACGAACGTCTTCTCAATCAGGGGCGGCGGATGCTGCATCTTCACTTCGCCTATCTTGAGCAGGGCGACGGCGAGATCCTTCTGACGGACGAGCACGACGAGATGCTGGCCGCTATCCGCGACCGCGATGTGGCGCGGGCCGACGCGCTGGCCCATGCCCACACGCGCCAGTTCCGGGACAACTTCATCAACTACATGAAGCAGAACTACCTGAAGGACGCGCCCATCGTGTCCTTGGGACCGGCGGCCTAGCCACCCTTCAGCCGCTGAAGAAGGAAGACCTCGCTGTCCGGCTTCACCGGCGCCGCGCGGTTGTTGGCGATCACCTCGCCGTCCACCGCCACCGACAGCCCGGCCTTGATCGCCGGGCCCAGACCCGGATGCGCCTTCTCCAGCGCATCCAGCATCTGTCCGACGGTCGCGGCCTCCACCTCCACCACCTCCTGCCCGTCGGCAAAGCGCCGCAGGCTGGCCCAGAGATGGACCTTGGCCATCAGCCCTTCAGCGCCTTGATCGCCGCCAGAACCTTCGGCGGCGAACACGGCAGGCTGCGGATCCGCGCGCCCGTGGCCCCGGCAATGGCGGACGCGATGGCCGGAAGTGGCGGCGTGATCCCCGTCTCGCCCACGCCGCGGACACCGTAGGGGTGGCCGGGGTTCGGGACCTCGACGATCACCGTGTCGATCATTGGCAGGTCGGATGCGACGGGGATGCGGTAGTCGAGGAAGATCGGGTTCTGCAGCCGCCCGTCGGCGCCATAGACATATTCCTCGTTCAGCGCCCAGCCGATGCCCTGCGCGGCCCCGCCCTGGTATTGACCCTCGACATAGGCCGGATGGATCGCCGTGCCCGCGTCCTGCACCACGAGATAGCGCAGCACCGTGGTCCGCCCCGTCTCCGGGTCCACTTCAACGTCGACGACATGGGTGCCGAAGCTCGCCCCATAGCCGCCCGCGGTCACTTCGTGATGGCCCGAGATCGGCCCGCCGGTCGAGCCCATCTTCGACCCGATTTCGCCGATGGTCATCGGCGGGAACTTGCCCGCGTTCGGACCCGCCGGATGCGCCGCGCCGTCCTTCCATTCCACGGCCTCGGCGTCGATCTCCCACTCCGCCGCGGCGCGCTTGCACATCTCATTGATGGCCTGGTTCGCCGCCTCGACCGCCGCCTTGCCGCTGGCAAAGGTCGCGCGGCTGCCGTGCGTCGGTTCGTTGACGCCGAGCGCCCCGGTTTCCACGACGTTCACCCGGACATCCTCATACGGAATCCCCAGCGTCTCGGCGACCATCAGGCCGATCGAGGCGCGGCTGCCGCCGATGTCGGGGGTGCCGATCATCACGGTGGCCGTCCCGTCCTCACCCACCGCAAGCGACACCGAGGTCTCGCCGCCGTGGTTGAACCAGAAGCCCGAGGCGACGCCCCGACCCTGGTTCTTGCCGAGCGGGATCGCATAGTTCGGATGCGCCTTCGCGGCCTCCAGCGTTTCCTGCAGGCCAATCACGTTGTAGACCGGCCCGTAGGACGACTTGGACCCGTTCTTCGCCCCGTTCTTCAGCCGCACCTCGATGGGGTCGAGCCCCAGCTCACGGCAGAGCTCGTCCACCATGCTTTCCACCGCGAAGGCCGCCATGGGCGAGCCCGGAGCGCGATAGGCCGCGGCCTTCGGACGGTTGGCGATGACCTCCACCGCCTCGTGCTTCAGCGCGGGGATATCGTAGCAGGCGAAGGCACAGGGCAGCGCCTCGCCGATGGGGGACATTCCGGGGAAGGCCCCGCCCTGCATGCGGAAGAAGACCTGACCGGCAGTGATGGTGCCGTCCTTCTTCATCCCGATCTTCACGTCCATCGACGCGCTGGCCGTCGGGCCCGTCGCCCGCAGCACTTCGGAGCGGCTCATCACCAGCTTCACCGGCCGCCCGCCCGCCTTCTTCGACAGGGCCAAGGTCAGCGGCTCCATGAAGATCGTGGTCTTGCCGCCAAAGCCGCCGCCGATCTCGGACGGGGTGACCCGCAGGTTTGCCGCCTCGATCCCCAGCACCGCCGCCGACATGCGCCGGATGTACCAGTGGCCCTGGGTGCAGACCCACATCTCGCCCCGGCCATCCTCGCCCAGCTGGCCCACGGCCGCGTGGGGTTCGATATAGCCCTGGTGGGTCGCCTCGGTCTTGTAGGTGTGTTCGCGCACCACGTCGGCGGCCGCAAAGCCCGCCTCGACGTCGCCATGCCCGAACTCCATGTAGCGCGCGACGTTGCCGTGCATGCCTTCCGGCACCGAATAATCCGCCACGCCCGGACGGATCACCGGAGCGCCCGGGGCCATCGCCGCATCCACGTCGGTCACATGCGGCAGGACCTCGTACGTCACCTCGATCAGCCGCGCCGCGTCCTGCGCCAGCAGCTGCGAGGTCGCCGCCACCGCCGCCACCGCGTGACCGTCGTATAGCGCCTTCTCTCCCGCCAGCGTATTGTCCTGCAGGTTCAGGTCCTCGCCTTCCAGCCCCGTGGGCAGGTCGGCTCGCGTGACCACGGCCTTCACCCCCTCTAGCGCCAGCGCCTTGGACGCGTCGATCTTCACGATCCGGGCGTGCGCGTGGGGAGAGCGGACCACGGCAGCCCAGAGCATCCCCGGCAGGGAAAAGTCCGCGCCATAGCGCGCGCGGCCCGTCACCTTGTCCAACCCATCCGGGCGGTTGGGGCGGGTGCCGACGTACTTGTATCCGGTCTTCACTTCATCCCGTGCCATCACGCAGCTCCCCGATGTTCCTGCCGCATCTCCGCCGCCGCGTCCTGCACGGCGCGGATGATCTTGTCATAACCGGTGCACCGGCAAAGGTTACCGGCCAGCCAGTAGCGCACCTCGGTATCGGTCGGGTCCGGGTTCCGCTCTAGGAGGGCCTTCGCCGCCACCAGAATGCCGGGGGTGCAGAAGCCGCACTGCAGGGCCGCATGTTCGATGAACTTGCGCTGCAAGGGGTGCAGCTCTTCCTTGGCCATGCCTTCGATGGTCTCGACCCGCTTGCCGTTGGCCTCCGCCGCCAGCATCAGGCACGAACAGACCAGCGTTCCGTCCACGGTGACCGAACAGGCCCCGCAGTCGCCCGTGCCGCAGCCTTCCTTGGTGCCCGTCAGATCCAGATGGTTGCGCAGCGCGTCCAGAAGCGTCTCGCGCGGGTCGGCGAGGAATTCCACCGGGTCGCCGTTGACGGTGGTGGTGACGTGAATCTTTCTCATTTGCTTGTTCCCTTCGCCCGGTCATAGGCGATCTTCGCCGCCCGCCGCGCCAATACACCCGCTACGTCGATCCGGAACTCCCTGGTCCCGCGCTTGTCCGATATGGGCTTCGCCTCGCCCTCCGCCGCCTTGGCCAAGGCCACCAGCGCCGCATCTTCCAGCGTCGTGCCGATGATCGCCTTGGCACAGGCCTCGGACAGCAGCACCGTCGGAGCCACCGCCCCCAGCGCCACCCGGGCCTCCGCGACCTTGTCGCCGTCCAGCCGCAGGCTCACCGCGCAGCCGACCACGGCGATATCCATCTCGGTCCGCGGAATGAAGCGCAGGTAGGCGTCGCCGCCGTTCTTCCCGCGCGGCGGCAGGGTGATGGATGAAATCACCTCACCCTTCGCCAGATTGGTCTTCCCCGGCCCCGCTGGCACCTTTTCCACCGGAATATCCCGCGAACCGTTCGGCCCCGTCACCGTGACCACCGCACCAGCCGCAAACAGCCCCGGCACGGAATCCGCGGCAGGCGAGCCATTGCACAGGTTCCCCGCCAGCGTCGCCCGGCCCTGCACCTGTGTCGAGCCGACCAGGTTCATCCCCTCGACCACACCGGGCCAGTCGCGCACCAGCTCGGTATGACCGCCCAGCACGATCCCCGGCACCGCGATCCCAATCCGCCAGCCGCCTTCGGCTGTCTTCTCGATCCGATCCACTCCCGGAATATGCTTCAGGTCGATCAGGTCGTCCGGCTGGACCATGCCTGCGCGCATCTGCACCAGGACATCCGTGCCCCCGGCCAGAAAGCGCAGGGTTCCCGTGGTCGCGGCCGCTATCGCAGCGGCATCCGCAAAGCTGGTGGGTGTGTGGTATCGCATGTCGTCTCCCTGACCTTTTGGCAGGCGTTCCGTCGTCGCCGATTGTTCCGACTTTGCTGCAGCCCGCCGCGCGCCGCAATGCCAGTCTGCGACGCCTTCGGTCTGTCGCCGACCAGATGGACGCCGCCTGCGACATCCCGGGTGCAGGGAAGCTAGCCTGCCGGAAGCAACCGGCGCAGAAGGTCTGCGACCGAGTTCTCGCTGAACGGGGAAGCAAGCACAACCGCGCCCTCGTCCTCCTCCCCGACGATTCCGCGCAGGGCGTAGGGGATATCAAGGCGGCCCAGTTCGATCCCGGCCGGCGTCCGGCTGAAACCGGGGGGCGCATAATGGATCACCGCAGCCTTCGGAGGCCGCAGTGCAAGCTCGCCCAGGGCTGCGTCCGGAGACGGGAAGACAAGCACCTCCGCCGCCGGGTCATGCACCCTGATGGCGTGGGCCAGGTCGTGCGCGATGATCTGGTCGGGCTCGATCACGAAGTACCGATTCTGCAAGTGAACTGCCTTTGACTCGTTGACGTCCCTGCCTGCCATCATGAAGGTGGTTTGCAACAGCCGCATCAACCTGTGATGAATCCCGGAGGGTACCGATGACCGATGTCACGGATTGCCTGGTCTGTCCGCTTCGCTGCCGCCCGCTGTTCGTCCCGATGTCCGAGGATGAACTGCGGTTCCAACGCACCTTCAAGCGGGGGGAGCGTGCCGTATCGGCGGGGAGTGACATCCTGGTGCAGGGCCAGCCGTCTTCCTCGCTCTACACCGTCCTGTCCGGCATGGCCGTCCGGTCGGTGACCCTGGAAAGCGGACAGCGCCAGGTCATAAGCTTCGTCTTCCCCGGCGACCTGATCGGCCTGCAGTCTCGGATCATGGGCGAGGCGCGTCACACGGTGACTGCGGTGACCGACACCGTGCTCTGCACCTTCCCCCGCGACGGGGTCTGGAAGCTTTTCCGGAGCCATCCCCCGCGCGCCTATGACCTGACCTGGATCGCGGCGATGGAAGAACATTTCCTGGGCGAGACGGTCGCAACCCTCGGCCAGCGCGATGCAACCCAACGCATCGCCTGGGCGTTGGTGCGCATCTGGCGACGGCTTGTCGCGCTTGGTATGGACGAGGGTGGCACGGTCCCGTTTCCGTTTCGGCAGCATGACCTGTCGGATGCTCTGGGCCTGTCTGTCGTGCACACCAGCCGGGTCATCGTTGCTCTTCGGGCCGATGGATTGGCCCGGATCGTGGGACGACGCCTGGAGATGATGGACCATGCCCGGCTCTCCAGACTGGCGCTGATGGATATGGAGAAGGAAGATGTACGGCCGATCCTCTGACGGAAGCGCGATGCGGTGAGGGAACTGCTTGCCGCACAGCTGCCAAAGCTGGTCTTCGTCCTGGCGTTCCTTCCCGGCATGGCTGTGACCGTCGCGGTCTACACCGGGGCCGAACGCCGGTTGGAGGCCGAATTCCTGCGCATCTCGGACCTTGCCGTCGACCGGGTGGTGTCCCGGCTTCAGCAGCATGTCGTCGTCCTGCGCGCCGCCCGTGGGCTGCTTTCGGCGACCCGTGGTGGAGTCGAGCGGGACGAATTCCTGCGCTTTTTGTCCTCGGTGGACATCGTGGACGAGCTTGCCGGCGTCCAGGGCATCGGCTTTGCCCGGATGATCGCAGCAAGCGATACCGCGATTGCAGAGGCGGAAGTGCGGCGGCACTACGGACTGGACGTCGCCGTCCATCCCGAGACCGACCAGCCCTGGCAGACGCCCATCGTCCTTCTCGAACCGCAAAACGACCGCAACCGCGCCGCGCTGGGCTACGACATGTATTCGAACGCCCTGCGCCGTGCCGCGATGGACTTCGCCATCATGACGGGCGAGGCGCGGATGACCGCCCCGGTGCACCTGGTGCAGGAGATCACCAGCGAAAAGCAGATGGGCTTCCTGATCTACCTCCCGTTCCAGGACGGCCTTGCGTCACCCGGCAGCCCGGCGCGCCCGGTCACGGGTTTCGTCTACGCTCCGTTCCGGGGTGGCGACCTGATCCGTGCGGCCCTGGCCGCGGGTCCGCCGCTGCCAGTGGTCATGCGGATCTCGGATGTCGAAGCTCCGACGACGCCCCTCTTCGACAACAGTGTCGAGGCAGCCGGGCAGCCCTATCACCATCGCCGCAACCTGCAGATCTTCGGTCGGCAATGGACCTTCGACATCTGGTCCGACAAGGCCAGCATCGGCCAGGTCCGGCACCTGAACAGCGTGCTCCTGGGTTTGACGAGCTTCCTCTTCGCCGCCGCGGCCGCCTATGCGGTGGTGGCCCGCCAGAAAGAGGCGGTTCAGGCCCGCGCCGTGGCCGCGGCCGCCGCACGAGAGGCCGACTACCGCGATCTTCTCCTGCAAGAGATGAAGCATCGCATCAAGAACCACATTGCCCGCATCCAGTCGATTGCCCGGCAAAGCGCGCGGGGGGCGACGGACGTCAAGGCATTCACCACCGACTTCGACGCCCGGCTGCAGGCCATGTCCGCCGTTCAGGAGATCCTCGCCGGCGCCGCCGCCGCGCAGGCTGACCTCCGGTCGGTCCTGATGAAGGAGTTGCAGCAAAGCCTGGATGCCACCGAAGTCGACCACCATGTCGACGGCCCCGCGGTGCGTCTGGACGAACGTCAGGCCCACGCGTTTGCGCTTGTCGTGCACGAACTTGTGACCAATGCGATGAAGTACGGCGGGCTTTCCGTCGGCGGCCAGGGCATGGAGATCCGCTGGACGTTGCGGACAGATGCCGGCATTCCGTGGATCGATCTGGTCTGGACCGAGCAGATCGTCCCGCTTTACGAGCCCCACACCGGCGCCGGCGGCTTTGGTTCTCGCCTGATCGACGCAAGCCTGAAAGGCGAGCTGCGGGGCAGCATTCAAAGGGAATACGGGCCGGAAGGACTTGTCATCCGCATCTCGTTCCCGCTGGACCCGGTCCTGAACAGGGCTGGATAAAGAGTGGCCCGCACCCATCGGAATGGGCGCGGGCCGGGTCATTCGCTGTGAGAGGGCACTGCCACAGCGGCCGACCGTTTCTTACTGCATAGTGTGCTCGGGAAGGGCTTCCAGCTCTTCCTTGGTCATGTTGACCCAGATCCGGATGGCACCACCTTCGGACTGCGCCACGGTCAGGCGGTCCATCGGAATGGCGACCGAACGGGCGCCGATGCCCAGGAAGCCGCCGACATCCAGAACAACGTCCGTCACTTGGCCTTCGCCCGTCAGAACGAGGTCGGACACTTCCGCAATCGAGGCATCGTTCGGGTCGCGCACGTCCGCACCGGTCAGCGTCTCAGCGGTCAGCGTCTCGCGATCGACCTCGGCATAGCCGTCCGGCAGCGCCAGGGTGCCGTCCGAATTGAGCGCGGGGGCCGAGGCGGAAGCGCCTTCGGTCTCGTTGCCCTCGGCGGCCACATCGCCATCCGCCGGCATTTCGGTCTCGGTCGCGTTGCCGACGCCTTCGGTTGCCTCGCCATCAGTCGACTCGGCCACCGCCTGATCGGTCTCCGTGCCTTGCTGAGTGGTGTCGGGCTGGACAGCATCCGTCCCGGCCTCGGCATTGGCGTCCGTTTCCGCGGCGGTTTCGCCAGCCTCGGTATTTGCGTCAGCGGCGGCGTTCGCATCAGCGTCCGCATTCGCGTCGGCATTTGCGTCGCCCTCGGCCATCGGCTGGGCGCCCGGCATCACGTATTCCGGGGCACCTTCCAGACCGGCACGATCGGACTGCAGCACCAGGAACCAGTCATCGGCATCGGTCGCGTCGTCCTGGACGACCTTCAGCGCGGCCATGTCGACTGCGATCTGGCGTTCGCCCATGCCGAGGAAGCCGCCGATATCGACCAGAACCGCGTCGACGGTGCCGTCACGGCCCAGGATGATGTCGTTCACTTCGCCGATGTCTTCCCAGCCCTCTTGCACGCCCGAATAGGCCTCGGCGTCGATCGCACCTTCGCTTGCATAGATGCGCGCACCGATCACCTCGGACGCCGCGAGCGACGGACCTGCGGCTTCAGTCTGGAACGGGGAGGCGGCGTCTTGCGCCATCGCAGGCAATGCGAAGCCTGCCGCCAAAGCGGTTGTAAGAAGCAGAGCTTTCACGTGAATCTCCTTGGTTGCGATTTGCTGCGGCTCTGGGCCGCTTGTGGGGGTCCAACGTCGCATTGCCGCGATCAGTTCCGCCCGGGACCGGTCATCCTGCCGGCCTTGGCAAGAAACCGCGCATCACACCATTTCGTCCGGCACAAGCGGAAATGCGCGCCCGAACTCCTCGGCGGACTTCAGGTCGTAGGGCAGAAGGAACCCGCGCCGCAGGTGGGGCGGCAGCTTTGCGTTACGCGCGGCCAGACCCCACCAGGCCGGGACGGCGCGTTCGGGATCGAAGTAATCCTCGGCGGCGCCCGTGGGCAGCCAGTGTGCCATCAGCCTCCGTCGCAATCGCGCGACCTCGCCCGGCCGGGTCAGCACCACGCCTGCCTCGGTATCCCAGCGCAGGGACCGGCCATTCAGGTTTGCGGAAGCGACAATAGCCTGGGAGTCGTCGAAAATGCTGACCTTGGCATGGATGTAGACCAGCGGCGCACCCCTGAGCTGCGCCCGTCCCGTTGCTTCGGTCCGTCGCGCCTGCGCGGCCCCGCCGACGAAGAGCCGCCGCCCGAACCCTCGGCGCAGGATGCGCAGGCACTTGGCCTGGAGGAACTCCCCCAGCCGCGCATCCAGCCTGGTGGAACCTTCGAAGGCCACGTCGTCCGGCGCTCCCGGCAGGATCAGGATCATCCGCAGATCCGGTTTCCGCCGCGCTTCCTCGGCCAGACGCCGGGCGAGCCGGCGGTCGCGGAAGTACTGCGTCTCGACATAGATGAGCTGCGTTGCCCGCCCGATACCGGCGCGGTGTGCCGCCTCGATCTCCGAGACCGCCGGCTCGGGCGAGATGAAGCGCCAGGCACCGCGCCCGCGCCGCCGTGACAGCGTGCGAACCAGGCGCAGCCCGGCGCGGTCGGGGAAAGGTTCACTCGCTTCGGCCTTTCCCTCGATGATGTCGAGAAACTCCAGCAGATGCGTCCGGGCATCCCTCGCGATCGGCCCTTCCAGCATCAGCTGGACATCGTGCCAGGTCTGCTCCCCTGGCTGCCTGTGCTCGGGCGTGTCATAGAAACGCTCGTCGAGATCCAGGCCCCCGATGTAAAGCCGCCGCCCGTCGAACACCGCAAGCTTCTGGTGATGCGTCGCGGGATACAGCGGCGGGACCACGAAAAGCCGGGGCCGCGGAATTTCATCCTTCGCCACCAGCATCTGCTCGATCCCGGGCATTTCGCGCAGCGCCCGCATCCGGTGCGAGGCGACCTGCCGCCTCAGCCATCCCGCCACCCGGCCAAGCCGTGTCTTCACCACCGGCCAGAACAGAATCCTGGGCCAGATCCCGGCCACCGCGGAATGCATCGACGGCACCACGACCAGCCGAGCCTCGGGGCCGGCCATTTCCGCTGCCGCCCAGAACATCCGCACCGTCCTCCAGGTGGCCCTGTGCAGACGTGGCCGCACCAGAGGATCGAAGTCCGCCACGACGATCCGGACCGACACCCCGCGGCGCAGCGTGTGGATCATCAGCTCGAACCACGTCGGACCGACGGCCCTTGCCTCTGGCGACCGCAGCTTCGTCTTCAGGTCGAAGACCCGGAAGCTTGCGACGATTTCACGTTCTGCCCCCAGGAAGGCCCGCTCCAGCGCCGGATACGCCTCGGCGGCCGTGACGAAGATCTCGACCGGCGGGGGAGAGGACGGATGACGGTGGATGGCGGCCTGCGGCACGACGGCTCCGGGGTTGCGACAGCAGGTCAACCCCGCCTTGCACCCCCCGGTTCCCGCCGCCTCAGCCCCGCAGCGTGGCCGTGGACGAGAAGAACATGGCCTGGCTTACCGCCGAGCGGACCTGCTCTTCCGTATAGGGCTTGTTGATCAGGAACGCAGGCTCCGGCCGTTCACCGGTCAGAAGCCGCTCCGGGAAGGCGGTGATGAAGATCACCGGGATGTCCCCGAACTGGCCCAGGATATCGTTCACCGCATCGACGCCCGAGGAATTGTCCGCAAGCTGGATGTCGGCCAGGATCAGGTCAGGCCGCTCGGCCGCCGCCATCTCCACCGCTTCCGCGTGCGTCCGCGCGTTCGAGGTGACGCGGTGGCCCATGCCCTCGACGATCGCCACGATGTCCATCGCGATGATCGCCTCGTCCTCGATGACCAGGACCGACCCGCGGACCGACCGTTCCATCTCCTGGATCGCCACGTCGATCAGGTGCCGCGCCTCGCTGGCGTCGATGCCCATGATCGCCGCAACCTCGTCATGGTCGAAACCCTCCACCGTGTTCAACAGCAAGGCCTCGCGCGAGTTCAGCGTCAGGCCCGCCATGTGCGCCTGCGCTGCACTGGAAAGCTGGTCATCCGCATCGGTCACCGGGGCACCCGCAGTGGCCCAGATCGAATGGAAGACCGAGAACATCGACACCTTCGAATCCGCATGGCTCGACAGCAGCGAAGGATCGGCGATGATCGACTCCAGGACGGCGATGGCATACTTGTCCCCGCTTGACTGGTTCCCCGTCAGCGCGCGCGCATAGCGGCGCAGATAGGGAAGGTGACGGGCCACCGTTGCGGAATGGTCAACCGCTTCCTGTGCGAACATCAAAAATTCTCCCTGATTGCACAACTCGACGGGAACCAAACCGGCAAGACCGAGTTTGGTTCCCGTAGCTGCCAGAAATTTTCCCAGTTTGTGATAAGGCTGGAACCAGGACGCGGTCGCGTGAGTTATGGCGCAGAAATTGGGATTGGAATGTGATGAAGAAGGATAAGGAGGGGGATGTGCCCAACCGGCAGGCCATCCGCGCGCAGATCGACGAGAACCTGAAGCGGGTCTACACGGCGACCTTGAACGAGGAGTTGCCCGACAGGTTTCGGGACCTTCTCGAACAGCTGAAAAGCAAGGCCGCCGGGAAGGGCGGGACGGAATGACCGCAGCCTTCCCAGCTCCGCAGGCAGATCCCCGCGATCGCCTCGCCGGGGCAATTCCGAAGCTGCGCGCCTTTGCGATCAGCCTGGCGCGCGACGCGACCATGGCCGATGACCTCGTGCAGGACACGATCCTGAAAGCCTGGTCGAACATCGAGAAATTCGATCCTGCCACCAACCTGGATGCCTGGCTCTTCACCATTCTCCGGAACACCTTCTACTCGTCGCTTCGCAAGACCCGGCGTGAGGTGCAGGACAGCGAGGGCGTCCACGCGGCCAGCCTGTCGGTAAAGCCTGCCCATGACGGTCACATGGCGATGCAGGAATTCCAGCGTGCCTTCGACAAGCTCAGCCCGGAACACCGGGAGGTCCTGATCCTTGTTGGCGCATCTGGCTTTTCCTGCGAAGAGGCGGCCGAGATGATGGGCGTTGCCATCGGGACCGTGAAAAGCCGCGCTAGCCGCGCCCGGAAACGTCTGGCAGAACTGCTTCACCTGCAGAACGGAGAGGACATGTTTTCCGGAACGGACGGGGCAACCCAGGCGGTCGTGATGCGCACGGCCGCAGCCGGATTTTGATCCGCAGCCTGAAGGCTCTTCTTTCCTTCCGCGGCCTGGGCGTGCGCCTGGGCTCGACGATCATTCTTGCGCTCATGCCGCTGGGCATCCTGTCCGTCGTCCAGACCCGGGACGCGCTGGAACAGGTCGATGCCTCAACTCTCAAGGGCGTCGGCGGGGCGGCCTTGCAATCCGTCCGCGCCCAGGTCGAACTGATCAAGGAGGCCCAGGTGTCTGCGCGCATCCTCGCCTCGGTCCTGGGTCGAGCCGATGCCAATGGCCCCTCCTGCATGGAGCAGGTGGCCGCCATCAAGCGCCAGTTTCCGCAGGCCACGATGGTCGCCTATGCCCCGAAGAACGGTCTCGTGACCTGCGCGTCGGACGGCAAGGTCTATGATCTGTCCCAGAACCAGATGTTCCAGCAGCGGGTGGCGCTCGCCGTGCCGGGCCTCGAATATGATCCCCACGGGCAGCTCTCCAAGCAGCCCATCGTCGGAGTCCGCCATCCGGTGTTTGATGCGCAGGGGGTGAACCAGGGCTATGTGGGGATCTCCCTGGCCTACCGGTCCGTCTCGCCTTCGGCGTACGACGATGCCCTGTCGCAGTGGAAACCGACCTATCTGGCAACCGTCGTCCGCGACGGGCGGGTCCTTGTCGCCTCTGATCCCGCGATAGAACCAGAAGATGCCATACCGGGACCGGTTTCCCTGGCCGAACTTGCCAGCCAGGAAGAGCTCGCAACCTTTGTCAACGACGACAAGGGACGCCACATCCTTTCGGTCGTGTCGATAGCGCATGACCTGGTCCTGGTCTCGGTCTGGCAACCCGTCAGCGTCAGCTTCTGGAACAATGTCGCCACGCCCTACCTGATGCCGGTTCTCACCTGGCTTGCTGCTCTGGTCGCCGCAGCCTTCGCCTCCAGCCGCCTCGTCGTCCGCCATGTCCGGGCGCTCTCGCGATCGATGGCGGACTACGTGTCCTCGCGCCAGCGGCTGCAGATCCCTGACATGGAGGGCGCCCCGCACGAGATCCAGCGCCTCCACGCCGCCTACGAGGAGATGATCCGCACCATCGAGCAGGAAGAGGCGGAGCTGCAGAACCTTGTCGTCGACAAGGACGTCCTGATCCGCGAAGTCAGCCACCGCAGCGGCAACAGCCTGCAGATCATCGCCTCCATCATGCGGATGTACCGGCGCGAGGCACAGGATCCCAAGCTTCGTGCGGTCCTGGACGGCCTCATCAACCGGGTGATCGCCCTGTCGTCCACGCACACCAGCCTCTATACCCTGTCTGGCCAGCGGGATGTCTCGGTGGACGTGATCCTGGGCAACGTGATCAAGCGGCTGAAAGAGATCCACGGCGTGGCGCTGGGCGTGGCGTCGAAGCGCCTTCAGCCCGTCCGTATCGACGCCGAGGCCGCTGTTCCCCTTGCCCTGGCTCTGGCTGAGGCAATCGGCTGCTACTTTTCGCGCGGGGGATTGGGGACGGATGCAGTGATGGTCGCGCTCAGCGAGAATGAGGGCACCATCCATCTCCTGGTCGAGGGGCCCGAGGTGCCGGAACTCAGCCCACAGGTGCAAGAGGGGCTCGTATCCCTTCCGCAGCGGATGCTCCGTCAGTTTGCGGCGCAGTTGTCCGGGACCGTAAGCATCCGGCTGGAAAATGGCCGGGCCTCGGTCGACCTCGTGTTTCCACGGCGAAGCCCACTGCGCCAGACATGAAGAAACCGGCCCGCGGGGGGCCGGTTTCAAGAGGTCAGTGGTGCCGGAAGACCGGTCTTCTCTGCTCCGACGGCGACAGCAGCGAGGACGCGCTTTCGATGTCGCTTTTCAGGGCCGACCCAAGCGTCTGCGCCAGTTCGCTCGCCTTCATGGCTTCGGCCTTTGCGGCGTTGATCGCGTCGTTCATCAGCCGATCGCGCGCCTCACCCATCAGGCGATCCTCGGTCTCCGTCTGCGGGAACAGGAAGGCAAGCCCCGCCCCGGCCGCCGCCAGGATCGCCCCGGTCAGAAGCGGATGCTCCTCAACCTGCACGCGGCTCTTCTCGGCCAGCGCGATGCGACCCATGTAGACCCGCTCCCGCGCCAGGATGGCCTGTTCTCGCGCGGTGTCGGTCAGGGACTCAAGCCCCCGGCCCAAGGCGTTGCGGGTCTCGACCGCCAGCGCCGACACGACCTCGGCCCGGTGCTTGGCAAGCTGCGCCGCAGGGGCAAGGCCACGCCGGGCCGCGTCGTCGATCTGGCGGAGCATCTGCTTGGCATTCTGCCGCAGGCCCCTCGCCTCGGTCAGCCAGTCATCTTCTTCAAGATCGACCGGCTCGGGGGCCGGCTGCCCGCCTTCGCCTTCCCAGCGGGTCATCGCCTCGTAGCGGGTCCCCGTCGAAACCGGCGTCACCACCGATCCGTCGTGGCTGTTCATCGCCTTCCGCCCGAAGATCAGCGCTGCCAGCGCCACCCCGGCCGCCGCCGCGGCCATTGGATGCGCGCGCACGGCACCATCCACCCGCGCGACCAGCGGCGACGCCCTGGACATCAGGGCCTCCTTGCCCTCGGCAATCAGGGTCGCGGGGTCCAGGCGGTGACGCAGCGCCACCAGGGCCTGCGCAAGCGCCTGACGGTCCCGCTCAAGCGATTGCTCGATCTCGTTCATGCTTCGATCAGACATGTCGTGCTCCCGTCTCGTTAAGGCCGGCCTGCACCGCTTCGGCATCGCGGCGAACGCCACGCATCGCCCGATCCGGCCAGAGGCCGCGCAGCTTCAGTGCCGCCTTGCCCGCAAGCACCAGGATCAGTGCCAGCACGCACAGCGCCACTCCGACGATCAGTGAGGCCCAGGCCGGGCCCATTCCGGTGGCCGCCAGCGCCGCCACGGCGGCACCGGCCAGCACGTTCAGGCCGACCAGCGCAAGGACCGCCGCGATGGCGATCTTCACCAGCCCGCCAACGGCATGCTTGACGCCCTCGGCGGCCTCAGCCTTCGCAAGCTTCAGTTCACCCCGGACGAGCCGGCTCATGCCCGAGATCACGTCGGACAGAAGCTCCCGCGTGCCTTCCCTCTCTGGCTCGACCCCGCGCATCAAACCCGCGGTCCCTGGCCGTAGTCGCTGTGATTATCCGCCATGCGGCGGCGGCTCGACGACCGGATGAACCGCGCGGCTGCAAAGCCGGCAACAGCCGCCGCAGCCATGAAGGCCCCGGGATGACGCTTGGCCAGTTCCTTGACGTCCGAAGTCAGATCGGCCACCGACCGCTGGCGCAGTGCATCCGAGGCGGTGCTCAGCCCCTGGGCCACCGACGTCATCACGCGCGACTTCAGCGCATCGTTGTCGCCCTCGGCCGAGGCGCGCTCCAGCGTCGCCGCAATCCGCTGACCGACGTCCGACAGGCTTTCGCGGGCCATGTCCGCCTTCTCGACCGCAACGTCCTTGACCGCGGACAGGGTGGACCCCGCACCGCTGACGATGGCCTCCTTGGCGTCCTGCGCCATGTCCTGCGCCTTGCCGACCATCCCGCTCGCGCGCGAGCGGCCCTCTTCCATCGCGTCCGTGGCCTGCTCCTTCATCGAGGACGCCGCGTCCCGCACCGACTTGCCAATGTCCGCCGTGCCTTGCTTGGCGCCCGAGCCGGTTTCGCTGCCGCGCATGGCCGACTTGCTGCCGTCCTGACCCTTCCGCTCCATCTCGCCGGTCGATCCCGACTGCATCTGGCCGCCCTGTGAGGTGTCCTTGTCGCTCGCGTTCATCGCACTTCTCCTGAAATCCATTGGGATGTCCTGTGCGGCCCCTGCGTCGCGGCGCCGGCACTGTGCGGATACAATCGCCGAATGGGCATCCGGTTCCCGGAAAGCGGCCGGTCCGAATTCTTGCCGGTGTCAGGGAACCGACATGGCGCCAGCTGTGTTCTCCCCACAATCAGACGCTTCGCCCCGCGGGGCTTTTCGAAATCAAAGGAGAAAACCCATGCTTGGTTGGGCTGTGACCTTCCTGATCATCGCGATCATCGCCGGTGTCCTTGGCTTTGGCGGGATTGCTGGCACCTCGGCCGGGATCGCCCAGATCCTGTTCGTCATCTTCATCATCCTGTTCATCGTCTCGCTCGTGCGCGGAATGATGACCCGGTGATCTCTGTCCCCTGAGGAAGCGGTCCTTCCCTGCCGCCTTCCTGCTTACTGGGCTGCGATGATCTCGCAGCCCTTTTTTGCGCGCCCGACGTGGGCGTCAGGCAACCGCAGGGACCGGGCGTCGCTCGGTGATGCGAAGCTCGGTCGAGATCCCGTCCAGGTCCAGCGTTCCCCCGATCCGCTGCAGGAACGCGACCAGCGATCCCACCGCGCGGCCATCCTCCAGGATCAGGTCGATCTGGCCCCCCCGTCTCCGCCGCAAGGCCGACCGGAACGTCAGCACCGCGCACATCATCGAGAACACCGCCTCGCTCTCTTCGCCGTCCGCCGCAAGCACCAGCCGGTCCAACCCGCCCGCCGCCTGCAAGGTCGCGTTCAGCGCACTCAACGAGGCGCTCTGGCTGAAATCGGTCAGCACCACATGGGCTTCCGGAAGGGCAAGCTCGGCCAGCGTCATCTGCACCAACGAGCGCCCGGCGACGAAGACAGTGGCACCGTCGTCCAGCGACAGAGTTTCGCGGGGCAGGGAAAGCACCGCGTCATTGATCAGGATGACCTTCCGTCCGTGGTCCAGTGGCGCCATCTCCGACCTCCTCGCACTTCACCTGCGGCAAACGCCGAACTGCCCGGGAAGTTCCCGGCGCCCGCCGGTCCGCGGTGGCACCCCGAAAGGGAACCGCCGATCCGGCAGCGACGTTCTTCAACGCGGTGCAGCGGGGGGAGAGAATGCCGAAAACCGATGACGCCGCCGTGACACGGCACGACCGTCAGGACCTCTGGTCCGACTCCGGACATTCCATCGTCTCGTTGACCACGCTGGCCACCATCGCCGCCGTCTGCGCCATTCTTTACGTCGCGCAGGACCTGTTCCTGCCGCTGGCGCTGGGGATGCTTTTCGCCTTCATCCTCACGCCCGTCGTCAACTACCTCCGCCACTTGGGCCTGCGCGACACCGCAGCGGTGGTGGTGACCGTCCTCTCCGCTGGCGCGGTGGTGGCGGCCTTTGTCCTCGTCCTGGCCTACCAGCTCAGCCAGATCGGCATGAACCTTCCCAAGTACCAGGGCAACGTCCTGACCAAGGTGGACACAATCCTTGACGCGGGCGCGGACAGCCGCATCGTCGCCCACCTGCAGGGCATGGTCGACCGCATCTCCGAACGCCTCTCCGCCGACACCGAGCCGACGGACCCGACGATGAAGGTCGAGGTCGTCGAACAGCCGGGCGTCCGCGAATGGCTGACGGACATCATCCTGCCGGCGCTCGCTCCCGTCGGCATCTTCGGCCTGATCTTCGTCGTCGTCATCTTCGCCCTTCTGGAACGCGCGACGCTGCGCGACCGGCTTGTCCAGCTGATCGGCGGCTCGAACATCCTCGCCACCTCGCGGCTCCTCGCCGAGGCCGGGGGGCGCGTCTCGACCTATCTCCTCGCGCAGCTGGTCGTGAACGTCATCTACGCCATCCCGATCTGGCTCGGCCTCTGGCTGATCGGCGTGCCGAACGCACTGTTCTTCGGCCTGGTCACCCTTGTGCTCCGCTTTGTCCCCTATATCGGCTCGGCGATCTCGGCGATCCTGCCCCTGCTGATGGCCTTCGCCGTTTCGCCGGACTGGTCGCTGGTCCTCTGGACCGGCGCGCTGTTCCTGGTGGTCGAGTTCCTGACCTCGAACATCATCGAACCCTGGTTCTACGGCCACCGCACCGGCGTATCGCCTTTGGCCGTGATCGTGTCCGCCATGTTCTGGACCTGGCTCTGGGGGCCGATGGGCCTGATCATCGCCACGCCGCTTACCGTCTGCCTGGTCGTGATCGGCCACCATGTTCCCAGCCTGCGCCTGTTCCCGATCCTCTTTGGCGACCAGCCGGTCCTGGCGGACTCCGCGCGGCTTTATGACCGTCTCCTCGCCGGCCGGATCGTCGAGTTCACCGAGGCCGCCACCACCTCGACCTCCAAGCGCTATCTGGCGGACTACTACGACAAGACGGCCATTCCCGCGCTTGCTCTGGCGCAGTCCGACCATTCGGCGGGCCTTCTGTCGGACTACCAGACCCAGCGCATCGCCAATGCCGCCTGGAGCCTGACCGAGGAACTCGAGACCGTCATCGAGGAAGAACTCGCCCTTGCCCAGGATCCACCGGATCCCCTGCCGGAAGCGGATCAGACGCTGGTGGGCAATGGTGTCCTCGACGGGCTGGGCCGCAAGATCGTGGTGATGGGCGCGCTGAACCGGCTGGACGAGGCCGCGGCCCGGATGGTCTCGCAAGCGCTAAGCGCCGAGGGGGCCGAGGTGGTGACCGTCCCGCCGCGCGCCGCGCTTCCTCGGGCGCTGGCCGAGTTCAAGCCCGAAACCGTTGTGGTGGTGACGCTGGATGAAACCCGCAGCGCCGCGGTGGATCTGCAGATTCGCCTCCTCCGTCGCCGAATGCCTGGGGTGAAGCTCGGGATCGCGCGCTGGGCCGATCCCTCGGGCAGCAAGGTCTCGCCACCAGCGAAGGGCGCGGCCGACTTTGCCGTCGACGGCATGGAAGACCTCTTCTCCCATGCCTTCGACAAGACGGCCGCCGCCGCAGCCTAACTTACAGCTCCGCCTGTCCCCGCGTGCCAAGGTCAGGGGACTTGCCCTTGACCGCGCCCGCGACGATCTCGGCGATACCGCGCAGGATGCCCGGTCCGTCCCAGACATCGGCATGGCTTGGGTCGACCACCAGAGCCACGATGTCATGCCCCTCCGGACCCTTGGGCCAGAACACCTCGGCGCCGGGGTTCCAGAGGTCCTTCACCAACCCCTGGTCCGGGTCCACCGTCGCCTGACCGATCAGCGCGACATAGTCGCCGCGGCCCTGGTAGCCCAGGAACACCGCCCCGTTCACGCGGATATCGCGCGCCGCCGAGCTTTCGCTTTCCGTCAGGATATAGATCACGCCCTTCTCGGGCGTCGGGATGGTCGACATCGGCCGGCCCTTGGGGCCTTCGGGGCTGTGGGTGACAAGCATCGCGATGTCGATCGCCTTCAGCATCTCCCACACCCGCGCGGCAGGAATGGTCTCGATGTTCGGCGGGTTCTGGGTGTTCTCGTGGTCGCTGACCAGTGCCATCGTCGTCTCCGTTGCATTGAGGGAATGTCCCGATTGCAACGCCCCGCCATCCCGCGAGGTTCCGACCCTACCCGTTTGACGCCTGCCAGACGACGACGGATTGCCATCCCAGCCCGATCCGGCCGCTCTCGATCCTGTCGAGCACGACCGGATCGGTCGCAGTGTCTATCCGCCGCCGCCAGCTGCCTTCCGGAAGGCCGAAATCCGCCGCGTCGCCCTGGTTCAACACGATCAGCAGATCGCCCTCGGCCCGGTGATAACGCAGCCCCAACGGCGCCTCTTGGGCCCAGCCGCCCTCGTCCAGAGGACCATCCGGGCCCAGCCAGCTGATCTCGAGGCCGTCATTGCTGTCGCCCGGGGCGCGGGCAAAGCGCGAATCCGCCAGGCCCACCTCGCGTCGGAAGGCCATCAGGTCCGCGACGACCGCCACCAGCCGCTCATCCGCAGCCTCCCAGTGCAGCCAGGAAATCTCGCTGTCCTGGGCATAGGTGTTGTTGTTCCCGCCCTGCGTCTGGCCGAACTCGTCGCCCGCCAGCAACATCGCCACACCCTGGCTCAGCATCAGCGTGGCCAGCATCGCCTTCGACCGCCGGTGCCGCGCCTCCAGGATGCCCGCGTCCTCGGTGGGACCCTCGGCGCCAAGGTTGTGGCTCAGGTTGTGGTCGTGGCCATCGCGGTTGTCCTCGCCGTTCGCCTCGTTGTGCTTGTGGTCGTAGCTGACCACATCGCGCAGGGTGAACCCGTCATGCGCCGCGAGGAAGTTGATCGACGACGTCGCCGGACGTTGCGAATGGTCGAACTGGATGGGCGAGCCCAGAAGCCGCTGCGCCAGATCGCCCTTCAGCCCCGGATCGCGCCGCCAGAAGGCACGCATGTCGTCCCGCGCCTTGTCGTTCCATTCGCGGAACGGAAACGGGAAGCCCCCAACCTGATAGCCGCCCTCGCCGATGTCCCAGGGCTCGGCGATCAGCTTCACCTGTGACAGCACCGGGTCCTGCCGGATCGCGGCGAAGAAGGACCCCTCGCGCTCGAACCCCGCCGCCTCGCGTCCCAGGGTCGAGGCGAGGTCGAAGCGGAACCCGTCCACGTGCATCACCTGCACCCAATAGCGCAAGCTGTCGATCACCATCCGCAGCACCATCGGATGCGCGACGTTCAGCGTGTTGCCGCAGCCTGTCGTGTCGAAACAGTGCCGCTTGTTCTCGGCGAGAAGGTAGTAGGACGCATTGTCGATCCCCCGGAACGACAGCGTCGGCCCCAGCTCCGACCCCTCGGCGGTGTGGTTGTAGACCACGTCCAGGATCACCTCAATCCCGGCCTTGTGCAGCTTGCGGACAACCTCCTTCACCTCGTCCGCGCGCCCGGTCTTCAGATAGGCCCGGTGCGGCGCGAAGAAGGACAGGGTGTTGTAACCCCAGTAATTCTTCAGCCCCTTGTCCAGCAGGAACTGGTCGTGCAGGAACCCATGCATCGGCAGAAGCTCGACCGCGGTGACGCCGATCCGCTGGAGGTGCGCGATGATCGCGTCCGAGGCCAGCCCGCACAGCGACCCCCGGTCCTCCTCTGTCACCTCCGGATGGCGCATCGTGGCGCCCTTCGGATGCACTTCCCAGATCAGCGTGTCCTCCCAGCGATGGCGCAAGGCCTCGTCCGCGTTCCAGTCGAACTCCGGGTCCACCACCACCGCCTTGGGGACGAAGGGCGCGGAATCGCGGTCATCCCGCGTCAAATCATCGCCGGAATGACCAAAGACCGCCGGGTCCCAGACCAGCTCGCCGCGCAATTCGCGGGCATAGGGGTCCAGCAGCAGCTTGGCCGGGTTGAACCTGTGGCCCTCCTCCGGCGCCCAGGGCCCGTGCACCCGGTAGCCGTAGACCTGTCCCGGGCCAATCCCCGGCAGGTAGCCGAACCAGATGCCGCCCTGCATCTCGGGCAGGTCCAGCCGCGCGGTCTCGACCTCACCCGCCTCGTCGTAAAGGCAAAGCTCGACCCGCGTCGCGTTTTCCGAGAACAGCGCGAAGTTGGTGCCCTCACCATCCGGAACCGCCCCGATCGTGTCGGGGCGGCCTTTCAGTGCGTCGAAAGCCAATGCTGCCGGCGGTTCCTGAATCATTGCGCCCCCTGCACCTTGCGGGTGCCGGGCGACGTGCCGTGGAACAGCGAGAAGACCGGCGTCCGCAAGGCGCCCCGTCGCGCCAGCATGGCCGAGTTGACCAGTGTGGTCTCGCCCGAGACTCGGAACCAGCGGGCGTCCTCCTCGGGGTCCTCGCCGATGTGCAGCCCGTGCGGGATCACCGTGTTCGGTGCGACGATCACGTTCGTGAGCCGCACGCCGGGGGAAACCCGGGCGCCTGGCATCAGGATAGACCGGTCCAGCGCCGTCCACCGGTCCGGGTTGCCGCTCCCCAGCATGGGCGACATCAGCCGCAGCCCGCCCAGGTTCACGCTGGCGTGGAACGCGTCGCGCGGCAGCGTGGCCGCCTGCATCCGCACCTTCATCCCGGGCACCAGCGGCCGCCGGCAGGGGGGCGGGCCGGTCTCGAAGTCCAGCCAGCTTTCCCGCAGCCCGTCCAGTGTGCCCACGTCGCGCCAGTAGCCGTCCCAGCGCCAGACCGCAGCCTCGCCGCTGTGCACGGCCAGCGGGATCACGTCCTCGCCGAAGTCCAGCACTTTGGGGTCGGCCAGCATCTCGCGCAGCCAGGGCCAGTCCACAACATAGATGCCAAGCGAGGCCAGCGAATGCTTGGGGTCGCCGAAGATCGCCGCCGGCTGGTCCGGTTTCTCGGCAAAGCCCGCGATCCGGTGACCCGGCCCTTCGGTGACGATGCCGAACCGTGCCGCATCCTCGCGCGGGACCGGCATCGCCGCCAGCGTCAGGGGGGCGCCCGTCTCGCGGTGCGCCTCGACGAAGGCCCGGTAATCCATCGAATAGACATGGTCCGCCGCGACCACCAGCACCTCGCGCGCCCCCATCGCGTCCAGTTCGACCGCATTGGCCCGCAACACGTCCGCCGTGCCGCGATAACTGCCCCGCTCGGCATCGGCCCCGTCCCGCAGCATCAGCCCACCCTCGGCCCAGACCGGGCTCCAGACATCCCGCAGATGCGCCGACAGTCCCTCCGGACGGTACTGCGTCGCCACCATCACCCGCTCCACGCCAGACCTCGCAAGGGCCGCCATGGTGAAGTCCACGATGCGATGGAAGCGCGCGAAGGGCAGGGCGGGCTTGCAGTCGCGCCCCGTCAGCTCGAACAACCGCGTCCCCTGACCACCGGCCAGAACGATCGCGACAGTATCCTTCAATTCGGGGGAATTACCCACGGGTGGCCTCGCTTGGTTTGGGGAGTGGACGGGTAGTCCGACTTCAACCTTCAAACCCGCGAAAGGTTCCCGGGTCACCCGGCAAAATTCGGGCTAAGCACCGTGTGCCAACGAAGCTTTCAACCCACGGTAATTCAGGGATAATCCCGCGGGATGATGCGCACACCCCGAACCCGCCGCGCAAGGAAGCGGATCATCAGCGCCCGGACGGGCGGCAAGAGCAGGATCAGCCCCAGCGTGTCGGTGAAGAACCCCGGCAGGATCAAGAGAACTGCCGCCACGCCGATCAGCGCCCGGTGCGCCACGGGTGACAGCGGGTCCTGCAAACCCTCCTGGAACCCCTCGCGCAGATCCCGCCGGCCGGCCATCGCTATGCCCCGCAGCAGAAGCACGCCAACCGCCGCCGTCAAGAGCACCCACAGAAGCGTCAGCCCCAGGCCCAACTCGGCGCCCAGCGTCACGAACAGTGCGATCTCCACCAGCGGCAGAGCCAGGACACCCAGGACGATCCACATCGTCATTCTCCGACTGCGTTCTTCGGTCGCATGGTAGACTTCGCCGCGACCCCACCCTACATAAGGGCGAGCCCAACGGTTTTAAACGGAAAGTCCGAGGTTACTCATGAACGGAAGCCTGATCCAACTCCTGGTCCTTGCCGGGATCGCGATCTTTCTCATCCTGAAGCTCCGTTCCGTTTTGGGCACCCGTGACGGCTTCGAAAAGCCGCCGATCCCGCTGGACGAGGTGCGTCCCCGCGTCCGCCGCGACTTCGAGGTGATAGAGGGCGGCCCCGACCGCGACATCGTCGACCACGTGCCCGAGGGCTCGGACGCCGCCAAGGCGCTCGCCGAGATGAAGAAGGCCGAACCGTCCTTCACCGTCGGACCCTTCCTACAGGGTGCCCGCGGCGCCTACGAGATGATCCTGATGGCCTTCGAGAAGGGCGAACTTGACCGCATCCGCCCGTTCCTGTCCGACGACGTCGAGGCCAGCTTCGCCGAAGCCATCGCCGCGCGCGAAGCCCAGGGCCTGACCGTCGAGGCCAGCTTCCTCGGTATCAAGGAGCTTGTCCTTCACGACGCGACCTACGCGCCCGAGACCCGCTTTGCCGAGATCACCGTCCGCTTCGTCGGCGAACAGAACTACGTGGTCCGCAACAAGGCCGGCGAGATCGTCGAAGGCACCCCGCGCGAGGTCAAGAAATCCCGCGACATCTGGACCTTCGCCCGCCAGATGGGGTCGGACGACCCGAACTGGCAGCTTGTCGCGACCGGCGACTGATTCCTTGGGATGCGCAGGGCGCTTTGCACCCTTTCCCTCGCGGCGGCCGTGATGGCCGCCGTTCCCGTTTCCGCCGAAGTGCTTGATTTCGAAGCGCTTGACGGCTGGCGCGACGACAAGCATGGGGCGGCACTCGAAAGCTTCCTCAAGACCTGTGACCTGATCGACAAGCCCGACTGGCAGCCGATCTGCGCCGTGGCTGCCGATGTCCCGAAGGACGACGCCTCGGCCCGCAGCTTCTTCGAGCTCTTCTTCAAGCCGGTCATCGTTGGGGAACCACCCGCCCTCTTCACCGGCTATTTCGAGCCCGAACTCGAAGGCTCCCCCACCCGTACCGGCCGCTTCCGCTTCCCGATCTACGCCCGCCCGCCCGAACTGCGCGAAGGGACGGTCTACCACTCCCGCGCTGCGATCGAGGGCGGGGCCATCGCCGGGCGCGGGCTTGAACTCGCCTGGCTCGACGATGCCGTCGACGTCTATTTCCTGCAGGTCCAGGGTTCGGGTCGCATCCGGATGACCGACGGAACCGTGATGCGCGTGGGATACGCCGGCAAGAACGGCCATGCCTACCGGTCGGTCGGGCAAGAGATGATCCGACGCGGCACCCATACGCTCGACCAGGTCTCGGCACCCGAGATCGCGAATTACGTCCGGTCGAACCCCTCCTCGGGCAAGGAACTGCTCGAGACGAACCCCTCCTACGTGTTCTTCCGCAAGATCGGCACCCTGAACCCCGAGGACGGCCCGATCGGCGCGATGGGCCGGTCGATCACCACGATGCGGTCCGTCGCCATCGACCCGAAGTTCACCCCTCTCGGCGCCCCGGTCTGGATCGAGAAGGACGGCCGCCGCCCCATCCGCAGCCTGATGGTGGCGCAGGACACCGGCGGCGCGATCAAGGGTATGCAGCGCGCCGACATCTTCTACGGCACGGGCGCGGACGCCGGAGAAGCCGCCGGGACGGTCAAGGATCCGGGCCGGATGATCCTGCTTCTGCCCATCGACCGCGCCTACGCGATGCTCGAAGACTAGACCGATGCCTCGCCGCCGCCATCTCTCGCCCGAGGAAGCCGACCTCTGGCGCAGCGTCGCACGGACCGCGCGGCCCCTGCACAGCCAGCCCCTTCACCTGCCCGAACCGCCCACGGCCGCGAAACCGCCTCCGCTTGCCCACGCGAAGCCGCGCCTCTCGCCGTTCGTCCTCGGCGAAAAGCACCGCGCCCCGGAAAAGCGCGACGTTGCGCCGACCTTGCCGGACCTGCTTGGCCAGGCACCTTTGCGGATGGACGCCGGCACCCATGCCAAGATGACGCGCGGCAAGCTGCAACCCGAAGCGCGGATCGACCTGCACGGGATGACGCTGGCCGAAGCCCATCCCGAGCTGATCCGCTTCATCCTGAACGCCCATTCCGCCGGCCTGCGCCTCGTGCTGGTCATCACCGGGAAGGGCAAGCGGCGCGATGATACCGGCCCGATCCCCCAGCGCGTCGGCGCGCTACGCCACCAGGTGCCCTACTGGCTCCACCTGCCACCCCTGGGTCCCGTGGTGCTTCAGGTCAGCGAGGCGCATCTCAAGCACGGTGGCGGCGGCGCCTACTACGTGTATCTGCGCCGCCGCTAGGGCTGGATCGGCGTGATCGGGGCCGGCCGCGCCTCACCGATGGCCCCGACCGGCCGCAGCACGACCTCTGTCGCGTTGCGCACGGTCAGCACCAGCCCCGGCAACAGGCCGACCCTCGCCCGGGCATCCGCGGTGAAGGCATCCGCGATTCCGACCAGCCCCCCGAACAGGCTCAAGAGCGCCGGGTTCTCGCCCAGGTTCAGGTGCCCGGTCCCGGTGTTGTAGGCCGTCGTGTCCAGGTAGATCACGTTCAGGTCGGCAATCTCGGCCACCCCGCCGATGTTGCCCAGCCGGTCCCCGGTGCCCGACAGCGTGGCCGAGATGTTCAGCACCCGGTCCTGCGAGCTTCCGAAGATCACGAAGGGCTCGGGCAACTTCCCGATGTCGCGCGCCTGCGCCCGGAATACGTCCAGGTCCAGGTCCGGCGCGATCAGCACCACGCCCTTGATCCGGTCCAGCGCTCCCGGCCCGTCCTTCAGCACCATCTGCCGCAGGCCCTCCATCGTCAGGAAGGCCCCCATCGAATGGGCGATGATGATGATCTCGTTCGTCCCCGCCGCTTCGACCTGATTGATCAGCGATACCAGGCCAGAGCGCCCGAACAGCACCGAGTCACGATCATGGACATAGCCCAGCGCCGAGCCGCGGGACGGCCAGGCATAATGGACGGCCACGCCCGGCACCTTCAGGTCATGGTGCATCTGCGCGACCCGGTAGACTCCTTCGGCCATGGTGTTGTTGAAGCCGTGGACATAGATCACCGCATCGCGCTGACCCCGGACGCGCATCGCCTCACGCAGGGCGGTGCCGAACTCCTTCGCCGATCCGAAAAGCCGCTGGTCCAGCACCAGGAAATCGCGCTTTCCGTCCGGTTTCCGGGTCCGCGGCGGCCATTTCAGCTCTCCCGGCTCGCGCTCGCTCGGGATCCCTATGTCATAGCGCAGGAAACTCGGCTCGCCCGACCGGCCATAGCCAAAGGTCTCGCCATCGGGCGCCCGGGTCGTGCCGACGAAGATCGTCTCGGGCGTTCCGGTGTGCATTCCCTCCGGCGCCAGCACGAAATCGCCCCGCGCAGCGCAGCCGGCCAGCACCAGAACCATCAACAGCTTGCGCACCGGCGCCTCCCGCTTTTCATGACCCTTGCCCGCCCCAGGGCCAGCGTCAACCCGTGCCCCGTGGACAGCGGCGCGCCACCGCCGCAAACTGGCCTCCAAGCGAACAGGAGGCTCCCCATGACCCTTTCCGGCAACACCGCCCTCGTCACCGGCGGCAATCGCGGCATCGGCCTTGCCACCGTCCGCGCCCTGGCCGAGGCGGGGGCCACCGTCCACTTCACCGCCCGCAGCGCCGCCAACATCGCCGCCGCCCAGCGCGAGCTTGGGGACGTTCCCGCCACCGGCCACCTTGCGAACATGACCGACCGGATCGCGATGGCGACACTTCTCGACCAGGGCTTCGACATCCTCGTCAACAACGCCGCCGTCATCGCCCCCATCGGGCGGATCCTGGACATCTCGGCCGAGGACTGGGCGACCAGCATCGACATCAACCTCACCTCGGTCTTCCACGCCACTCAACGCGCGCTGAGGGGAATGGTTGCGAAGGGTGGAGGCACCATCGTCAACATCTCGTCCGGCGCCGCCCACCGCCCGCAGGAAGGCTGGTCGGCCTACTGCGCCAGCAAGGCGGGACTCGCCATGCTGACAAGGTCCGTCCACATGGAATACGGCGCCGAGGGCATCCGCATCTTCGGCTTTGCCCCCGGCGTCGTCGACACCGACATGCAGGTCGCGATCCGCGCCTCCGGCATCAACCCGGTCTCGAAGATCCCGCGCGGGAACCTCGCCCCCGCCCATGAGCCGGCCCGCGCCATCGCCTGGCTCTGCACCCCCGCCGCCGATCCGCTGGCGGGGCAAGAGCTTGACGTCCGCTCTCCGGACCTTCGGTCAGCGGCGGGCCTGCCGCCCCTCGGCTAGCGCGGGAAGGCCTCGGCCCCCCACAACTCGCGCACCCGGTCATCGCGCCCACAGGCCTCGCGGTAGAACTTGTAGGCGTTCGACTTCTTCTTCGGTCCGGCCCGGGTCAGGACGATCTCGGACGACTTGTAGTAGTCCTGGTGGTAGGCCTCGGCCTTCCAGAAGGTCCCCGCCGGCAGCACGGGAGTGACTACCTTCGCCCCCAGCACCGCCTCCGCCTCGGCCAGCGCTGCCTCGGCCGCCTTCCGCTGCGCCTCGTCCTGGACGAAGATCCCCGTCCGGTAGGATGCGCCCCGGTCGCAGAACTGGCCACCCGCATCCAGCACATCCACCGACCGCAGGAACTTGGCCACCAGCTCGCCATACGAGATCACCGCCGGATCGAAGGTGATCATCACCGCCTCCAGGTGGCCGTCGTGGTTGCGATACGTGGGGTTCTGCATTTCGCCGCCGGTAAAGCCCGAGACGACATCGCTGACTCCGGCAACCGGCTCGAAATCCGCTTCGACGCACCAGAAACACCCGCCCGCGACGATGGCCGTCTCGGCCCTCACCGCGCCCGCCAGTCCCAGAAACATCACCAAGGCCATCCGAAACATCCGCACCTCCCCTGCTGGTCCGGACCCTCTATCGCTCCGCGCCGCGGCGCCAATCACCGATCCGTGGATCACCGGAAGGTGAAGCGCCGTCCCGGCCGACCAACTGTCCGAAACTCCTTGGCCTCCCCGGTCTCCCGCAATAGCCTGAGCCAAAAGCGTGCGGATCCACCCCGCTCATGAAACCTCAGGACCCGGATGCGCCACGCCTTCTACGCCCTTTGCCTTCTTGCCACGCCGTCGCTGGCCGGCCCCTCCCTCAACGACGCGGTCTCGGGCCTTGACCTTTTCCCTTGCGAGCTTGGCAACCTGACCTGCACCACGCTGACCGTCCCCCTCGACCACCGCGCCAACGATCCCGCGCGGACCCTCGACATCACCTTCGCGCTCTCCTTCGCCACCAACGAAAGCCGGGGGATCCTCTTCTACTTCGTCGGCGGCCCCGGCGGTTCCGGCCTCGCGTCGGCCGACAGCTACCTGTCCGCCTTCGACCCCTCGCTGACCGAAAACATGGACATCGTCTTCGTCGACCAGCGTGGCATCGGGCCGGTCCACGGCCTGTCCTGCCCTGTCGCACAGGCCAGGTTCGACAGCGCCTTCGTCCCCCTCGCCGACACCGACGCCCTCCTCGCGACCGCCCGCAGCTATGTCTCCGACTGCACGGCCGAGATGGGCAACGATCACCTTCTCCCGGTCGTGAACACCGACCAGGCCATCCGCGATTCCGAAATGTTCCGACAGGCCATCGGCGCGCCCAAGGTCTGGCTTTACGGAGAAAGCTACGGCACGCAGCTCGTCCAGGCCTATGCCACCCAGTTCCCTCAGGCGGTGCGGGGCGTGATCCTGGACGGAGTCGTCGACCTGACCCTCGACGCCGAAAGCTTCTACCGCCGCTACACCCTCGCCGCCGAGGCGCTTCTGGCCGATACCTTCGCCCTCTGCAGCCGAATACCTGCCTGCCAGGCCGATTTCGCCACCGACCCTGCGACGGTCTACGACGACCTTGCAGCCCGCCTTGCCGCCGGCCCCCTCACCGTGCCCTTTACCCTCGGCCACGGCGGGCAGGTCGACCGCAGCCTGACCGCCAGCCACCTGGAAGCCAGCGCCTTCTACGCCCTCTACTCACCCGAAGGCCGCGCCGAGTTCCTCCGGGCACTGGCCGCGGCGGGGCGCGGCAACCATGTGCCGCTTCTCCAGCTGGGCTATTCCAACCTCTTCATCGACCCCGATACGGCAATCGGTATGGAGGATCCCTCCTGGTTCGGCGCTGCCTACTACGGGGTTACCTGCACCGATTACGACAGCGGCGCGGGCAGTCCCGACGACCGCGCCCGCCGCATCCTGGACGAGGCCCGCGCCCTTGCGCCCCAGGCGCCAAGGCTTCTCCGTTCCTATTTCGTCGAACGCCTGGCCTGTGCCTACTGGCCCCACCAGGGCGCGGCCACCCGGCCACAGCCCTACGCCGGAGGCGACTGGCCGACCCTCGTGCTGAACGGCTCCAACGACCCGATCACGCCCATCTCGATGGCCTATTCCGTCCTCGACAACGCGAAGAACGCCTATGGCGTGTTCATGACCGGCGGCCCGCACGTGATCTGGGGACGCGGCCACGCCTGCCCCGACGAAATCGTCCAGACGCTCCTCTACGACGGCACCCTTCCCGCCGCGCCCGAGCAGCTGTGCGAACAGGACCCCATCGCCAGCTACACGCCCCTGACCCTCACCGATCCGGCCCAGATGTCCCGGCCCTTCGACGTGGCCCGCGCCATCGAGACCGAGCTCCAGCATTTCATCCCCCTCGTCACCTGGCACGGCGAGCATCCCGTCTCCATCGGCTGCCCCTTCGGCGGCACGATCATGGCCACGCCCACCGACACGGGAACCGAAATTGCCTTCATCGACTGCAGGTTCTGGCGTGACCTTTCCGTCATGGGAACGGCGGTCGAAGTCCGGATGGACGCGCCCGATGACGGCATCACGATGAACGTGACGGTCAGCGGAGCCAGCGCGGGCAAGCTCACCTACCTCCACCGCACGATGGAGAAGGCATTCAGCCTGTCGGGCATCTGGAACGGCAAGCCAGCCGCCTTGCCACGCCTGCCGCTTCAGTGACCGGCGGCCTGGGCGCGGACCATGGCGACCGACGCGATCACCACGCAGGCAATCCCCAGCATCTGCACCGCATTCGGCAGTTCCAGAAGCAGGACGATCCCCAGGACGGCGGCAATTGCCGGCTCGAGGCTCAGAAGAATGCTGAACACCGCTGCACCCAGCGTCCGCAGGGCCGTCATCTCCAGCCAGCAGGTCATCAGTGGCGACATGATCGCCAGTCCGACACAGGCAAGAAGGATGGTCGGTGAGGGAATTCCGTTCAGGGACAGCACACCCACAGGCGTCAGCAGGAGGGTGGCCGTCAGCAGCGAGATCGCCAACCCGTCCATGCCACCGAACATCTGGCCGACCCGGCGGGACATCAGGATGTAACCCCCGAAGCCGCAGGCCGCCAGCACGGCGAACCCCAGGCCGACCGGATCGGCGGTCCAGCCCGGTCCCGTGCCCGACGACCAGGGATCAAGCGCCAGCATCACGCCGACACCCGCCAGAACGGACAGCGCGAAAGGCCACCAGCCCCGCCCTGAACAGATCGCCACGCCCAGCGGACCCAGGAAGGTGATGGTCGCGGCAAGTCCAAGTGGCAGAAGGCTGACGGCCGCAAGAAAGGCGGATGACATGACCGCCAGCGCGCCTCCCATAGCCAGCGCGGGCAGCACGGAGCGGCGATCCAGATGCTGCAGCCGGGGACGCGTGATCAGGAACAGCACCGCCCCCGCCGCTCCCATCCGCAGCCAGGCCACGCCGGCCGCACCGATCTCGGCCACCAGCGGCCGGGCCAGTCCGGCGGAAAGCTGGAACAGCACCATCGAGGCCACCACCATCCCCACCGAGGAGAAAAGCGGGACGGGCCGCGCTTGGGTGAGGAGCGTCATGCTACTGCGTCCATCAGCGAATCCATCCGCCGCCCGGCAGGTGGAACCATCCGCTCGGCCGCAATCCGGTCTGCCAGCCGAGACGGGGCAATGCCCAGCCGTTCGGCCTGCAGCAGCAGTCCTGCAGTGGTCCGCGCGATACTGGAACAGGCCTGCAGCACCCGGGCCGGCGCGTAGCCGTCACCTTCCATCGCCACGTCGATCACGCCTCCAGCGTTCGCGATATAATCGGGGACGTAAAGAATTCCCCGCTCATGCAGTTCGCGACCGTGCCGCGGCGTGCGCAGCTGGCTGTTGGCCCCGCCGACGACGATTCCTGCGCGAATCTGCGGCAGGACTGCGTCGCAGATCACGTCACCATAGGCGTTGGGTGACAGCACATCCGCCTCGACCGACAGGATCCGGTCTACGGGCACGGCCTCGGCCCCGAAGTCCCGCACCGCCTGCGCCACCCGCCCGTCCTGCGGATCCGCCACGATCAGCCGGGCACCCGCCTCGGCCAGATAGCCTGCCAGCCGCATCCCCAGATTGCCCAGTCCCTGCAGCGCCACGCGCACATCTGTTAGGTCCGGACTGCCACGGCGATGCGCCACCGCCGCCCGAAGCGCAAGGAAAGTGCCATAGGCCGCGGCGGGACAGGCCCCGCCGTCCGGCATCGCCAGCCCGCGGGCATAGGGCGTCACCTGGCGCATCACCTCCATGTCCCGGACCGAAGTGCCCGAGTCGTCCGCCGTGTGGTAGGCGCCGTCCAGCCGGTTGATCGCCACTGCAAGGGCGCGCAGAAGCGCGTCCGATTTCTGCCGGGCCGGGTCCGCGATCACCACGCACTTGCCGCCTCCGAAGGGCAGGCCCGCCATCGCCGCCTTCCGCGACATCGCTTGCGACAGCCGCAAGGCGTCGCGCAAAGCCTCTCCGCGCGAGGCATAGGGCTTCATCCGGCAGCCGCCGAACGCCGGCCCGCGCGCGGTGCTGTGGATGGCGATGATCGCCTCCAGCCCGGTTGCCTGGTCCTCGACCAGCACCACCCGCTCATGGGAGCTGTGGTTCGCCCCGACCCGTTCCGTCAGTGTGACCATGGCCGTTCCCCCCATTTAACCCGCGGGTCGCAGTGGAGAGGAGCCTAAGGCAGGCTGGGCGCAGTGCGCTGTTCCGCCGGTTACACGCCCGAGAAAAGTAAAGGGGGCGTAAATCGCCCCCATCAAGTCATTGATTTCCTTGGGTTGGACAGGCTGTCCACAGTGGACAGCTACCGCTTTGCCACCCGCGAGTTCCGGCTCGCGATCAGCCGAAGCCGCAGCGCGTTCAGCCGGATGAAGCCCTCGGCGTCCTTCTGATCATAGGCCCCGGCATCCTCCTCGAAGGTGACGTGCTTCTCGGAATAGAGGCTGTGCTCCGACCACCGCGCCACGGTCGCCGCACGACCCTTGTAAAGCTTGACCCGCACCGTGCCCGACACGTGCTCCTGGGTCTTGTCGATCAGCGCCTGCAGCGCCTCCCGCTCGGGGCTGAACCAGAACCCGTTGTAGATCAGCTCCGCATAGCGCGGCATGATGCTGTCCTTCAGGTGGCCAGCCCCCGCATCCAGCGTGATCTGCTCGATCCCACGGTGTGCTTCCAGAAGGATCGTCCCGCCAGGAGTCTCATACACCCCGCGCGACTTCATCCCCACGAAGCGGTTCTCCACCAGGTCCAGCACGCCCACGCCATGCTTGCCCCCCAGTTCGTTCAACCGGGTCAGGATCGTCGCCGGACTCATCCGCTCGCCGTTGATCGCGACCGCGTCGCCCTTCTCGAAGGTGATCTCCACCATCTCTGCCTGGTCGGGAGCCTGCTCCACCGGCACCACGCGCTGCAGCACGTATTCCGGGAACTCCTCCGCCGGGTTCTCCAGCACGCGGCCCTCGGACGAGGTGTGCAGCAGGTTCGCGTCAACCGAGAACGGAGCCTCCCCCCGCTTGTCCTTGGCAATCGGGATCTGGTTCGTCTCGGCAAACTCCAGAAGCTTCGTCCGGCTGGTCAGGTCCCACAGCCGCCACGGCGCGATGACCTTGATCGACGGGTCCAGCGCCGCCGCCGACAGCTCGAAACGGACCTGGTCGTTGCCCTTGCCCGTCGCCCCATGCGCCACCGCATCGGCCCCGGTCTCATGCGCGATCCGCACCAGATGCTGGCTGATCAGCGGCCGGGCGATGGAGGTCCCCAAGAGGTACAGCCCCTCGTACAGTGCATTGGCCCGGAACATCGGGAACACGAAGTCCCGGACGAATTCCTCGCGCACATCGACGATGTGGATGTTCTCGGGCTTGATCCCCAGAAGGATCGCCTTCGCCCGCGCCGGTTCCAGCTCTTCCCCCTGGCCGAGGTCGGCGGTGAAGGTCACCACCTCGCAGCCGTATTCGGTCTGCAGCCACTTGAGGATGATCGAGGTGTCGAGGCCGCCCGAATAGGCAAGGACGACTTTCTTGGGCTTCAGCATCGGGAAGGCTCCATCGCGGGTTTTGCTGGCGCTTAATCCCAAACGACCCCAAGGGCAAGCAATGCCCTGTGTCCCTTACAATCCCGGCATACCAAGGCATTCCTTGCCACGGCCCCGCCCTTCCGGCATCTGGGTTCCATGACCAAGTTCAGCACCTCCGCCCGCCAAGCCACCGCCGCCCTGCGCGAGCTCTTTCCCGAGACGCCGCTCCAGCGCAACGACTTCCTTTCGGCGCGCTACGACGCCGAGATCTGGCTCAAGCGCGAGGACCTGTCCCCCGTCCGCAGCTACAAGCTGCGTGGCGCCTTCAATGCAATGCGGAAGGTCCGCGACCGCCAGCCCGATCAACGCCAGTTCGTCTGCGCCAGCGCCGGCAACCACGCGCAGGGCGTGGCTTTCGCCTGCCGCCACTTCGGCGTCCAGGGCGTGATCTTCATGCCCGTCACCACGCCGCAGCAGAAGATCGACAAGACCCGCGTCTTCGGTGGCGACAACATCCGGATCGAGCTGACGGGCGACTATTTCGACCAGACGCTGGCCGCAGCCCAGACCTTCTGCGCGGAACAGCAGGCCCACTTCCTCTCACCCTTCGACGACCCCGACGTGATCGAGGGCCAGGCCTCTGTCGCCGTCGAACTTCTCGAACAGCTGGGCCGCGCACCCGATCTTGTCGTCCTTCCTGTTGGCGGTGGCGGCCTTTCTTCCGGCGTCACCGGCTACCTGCGCGAGGCCGCGCCCGAGACCGACTTCCGCTTCGTCGAACCGCTCGGAGGTGCCAGCCTCGCCGCCGCGCTGCAGGAAGGTGCGCCGGTAAAGCTGCCAAAGATCAACAGCTTCGTCGATGGCGCCGCCGTCGCCCGCCTGGGTGATAACACGTTCCGGATGCTGTCCTGGATTGACCGCAACGACGTCCTGCTGGCACCCGAGGACCGGATTTGCGTCACCATGCTGGAAATGCTGAACCATGAAGGCATCGTGCTGGAACCGGCTGGTGCGCTCTCTCTCGATGTCCTGCCGGAACTTGCCGAGGAGATCCGGGGCAAGACCGTGGTCTGCGTCACTTCGGGGGGCAACTTCGACTTCGAGCGCCTGCCCGAAGTGAAGGAACGTGCCCAGCGCTTTGCCGGCCTCAAGAAGTACTTCATCCTCCGCATGCCGCAACGCCCCGGGGCGCTGCGCGAATTCCTCAATCTCCTCGGCCCGGACGACGACATCACCCGGTTTGAATACCTGAAGAAATCCGCGCGGAACTTCGGCTCTGTCCTGATCGGGATCGAGACCAAGACCGCCGGCCATTTCGATGACTTCCGCCGCCGGATGGAGGCAGCGGGCCTTGCCTTCCGCGACATCACCAATGACGAGGCGCTGTCCGAGTTCCTGATCTAGGCGGCGCCCGCCTGCCCCGGAGCGAGCCCGCCCAGAAGCCCCGCGCGCGAAGCCCGCCAGATCGCAGCGACCTGGCTCGTGTCCACCTCCAGCCCGGCCGCGGCCGTCCGCTCACCCTCCTGGCACATGGCAGCGAGGTCGGACAGGCCCAGGTTCAACGCGCTTCCCTTCAGGAAATGCAGTTGCGCCCCCACCTCTGCCGGCGGAAGTCCCGAAAGCAGGGCCTGCACAGCGCCCTCGGCCTCATCCAGGAACATGTCGGCGACTTCGGCAAAGCCATCGGCCCCGATCTCCTCCCGCAATTCTGCGACGCGTTTCCAGTCAATCATGCCACCACACCCCGTTTGGCACACCCAAGCCTGCAGCCTGCCGTCATCGCGCTTAACAATTGGTGGCTTTCCGCGCCTGTTTTTCCTCGCATTCGAACTTTCACCCGACGTTAACGCCCCGCCTCCAGTCTCGCCGCAGCGGAGGTGATGCGTGTTTGTCAGCCCAATGAAACTTCAGGATGGAATGCCCGTGGACGATGTGCCGCGTCATGTGCTGGTCGTCGACGACAGCCGCGCCCAGCGGCACATGGTCTCGATGCAGCTTCGCCGCTGGGGCTACCGCGTCAGCGAATGCGAAGACGCCCATTCCGCACTTGAACTCTGTCGGTCCTCCAATGTCGACATCATCATCAGCGACTGGATGATGCCCGGCCTGACCGGCCTGGAATTCTGCCGGGAATTCAGGGGTTTGGACCGGGAAAGCTACGGCTATTTCATCCTCCTCACCTCCAAGTCCGAAACGACCGAGATCGCCGATGGCCTGGAAGCCGGGGCTGACGACTTCCTGACCAAGCCGGTTGCCTCCAGCGAGCTTCGCGCCCGCCTCCGCGCCGGGGAACGGATGCTTGCCATGCAGGCCGAGCTTCTCGCCAAGAACAGCGTGATCGTCGCCACGCTCGTGGAATTGCAGAAACTCTACGATTCGCTCGACCGCGACCTGATCGAAGCGCGGAAGCTTCAGCAGACGCTGATCCGTGACCGTGTGCGTGACTATGGCTGGGCCCGCGCCTCGTTGATCCTGCGGAACTCCGGCCGGGTGGGTGGCGATCTTGTCGGCAGCTTCCGCGTGGATGAGGACCGGGTTGTCGTCTATTCCATCGACGTCTCCGGCCATGGCGTTGCATCCGCCATGATGACCGCGCGGCTTGCCGGGTTCCTCACCGGCTCTTCGCCCGAGCAGAACCTTGCCTTCCAGACCGGCCCCGAGGGTGAGCACATTCTTCTCCCCCCCGCCGCCGTGGTCGATCGCTTCAATCGCCTCATGCTTGAAGAAATACAGGCAGAACAGTACTTTACGATGGCGTTGGCCGTCATTGACCGCCGCACCGGCCAGATCGATCTGGTTCAGGCAGGGCACCCCCACCCGATGCTGATCCACCGCGACGGCCGCGTGCAGCGCCTGGGCCACGGCGGGATGCCCGTCGGCCTCATCGACGGCGCTCGATACGACCAGATCGCAGTCCGGGTTTCCCCCGGCGACCGCCTTGTGCTGGTGTCCGACGGCTTTACCGAGTGTCCCCTTCCCGATGGCAGCGATTTTGGCGAGGACGGGCTGATCGACAGCCTTCGCAACTCGGCATGTCTCGGCGGGTCGGACCTGCTGGAGGCGATGATCTGGGACCTGACCGCGAAGGCCGGGACCGATTCGTTTCCCGACGATGTCTCCGGGATCGTGCTGGATATCCTAGCCGACTAGACGCGCCAGCATCGCCCGGTCGCCCGCATTGCCCAGCCGCATCAGCGCCTCTTCGACCGGCAGCCAGACAGCCATGTGACCCGGCTCGCTGGGCGGACCCAGCCGCCGTACCGGCTGCGCAAGGTAGACCGTGCACAGCTTCTCGGCCCACATGTCGTATTCCGGCATGTAGGTGAACCGCCGGAACGCCCCAAGCTGCCGTCGCACCGCGATCTTCCAGCCGGTTTCCTCGAAAACCTCCCGGTGCAGCGCCGCAATCGGCTGCTCTCCCTTGTCGATCCCGCCGCCCGGCAGCTGGAACTCCGGAATGGGCTCGGCCTGGTGCGTCGCAAGGATGTGGTCCCCATCGAGAAGCACCGCATAGACGCCCGGCCGCCGCCGATATCGTTGCCCCGTCTTCACCGGCTCGCCATAGCGTCGGATCATGTGCTGCCCCTTGGACCTTCGGTTGCTCTGCCTATATAGGCGCGATATGCCAGCAATTGGCACCATCAGGAAATCCCCATGACCACTGGTTCGCAAATCGCCTGGGACGATACCGTCCTGCCATTCCAGCTTGACGCCTCGGGCATCCGCGGCCGTGTCGCCCGTCTGGACGGGGTCCTCGACCAGGTCCTGAAGCAGCACGCCTACCCCTCGGTGATCGAAGCTCTCGTTGCCGAGACCGCGCTTCTGACCGCGCTGATCGGCCAGACCATCAAGCTGCGCTGGAAGCTCTCGCTCCAGGTCCGCGGCAAGGGTGCCGCGCGTCTCATCGCCACCGATTACTACGGCCCGACCGAGGACGGCGAACCCGCCCGCATCCGCGCCTATGCCAGCTACGACGCCGACCGGCTGGACCCGAGCGCCGATCCGTTCAGCCAGATCGGCGAGGGCTATTTCGCCGTCATGATCGACCAGGGCGAAGGCATGCTTCCCTACCAGGGCTTCACCCCCATCGCCGGGAAAAGCCTGTCCGACTGCGCCCAGACCTACTTCGCCCAGTCCGAACAGATCCCGACCCGCTTCCAGCTCGCCTACGGCGAAAGCGCCGAGCCAGGCCGCAAGCTCCACTGGCGCGCCGGTGGCATCATGCTGCAGCACATGCCCGCCGTGGGCGGTGTCGCCGCCGAACAGGGCAGTGGCGAGGGCGGCCTCCTGACCCATGCCGATATCCTCGGCGGCGCCGAATCCGACGACTGGAACCGCGTCAACCTCCTTCTCGACACCGTCGAAACGCTGGAGATGATCGGCCCCTCGGTCCCGCCGACCGACCTCCTTGTCCGCCTTTTCCACGAGGAAGGCCCGCGCGTCTATGACGCCCAGCCGGTGCGTTTCGGCTGCTCCTGCAGCGAAGACAAGGTACGCAACACCATGTCGATCTACAGCCAGAAGGACATCGCCCAGATGACCACGGCGGAAGGCGTGGTCACGGCCGACTGCCAGTTCTGCGGCAAGCACTATGAGCTGGACCCCAAGACCCTGGGGTTCGAGGCCGCCAAGCCGTGACCGATGCCGAGGACGCCCTGCGGATGGCGCTTGCCCGCCCCGCCGGGCCGTCCTCGGATTTCGACCTGAACCCCGGCATCCGGCCCTCCGCCGACAAGCCCCTGCGCCCCGCCGCCGTGCTGGCCCCGGTCTGGCTGGGTGAGGACGGCCCGCGCCTGATCCTGACCAAGCGCTCCTCCCACCTGAAGCACCACCCCGGCCAGATCGCCTTCCCGGGCGGCAAGGTCGACCCCACCGACGCCACCCCCGAAGCCGCCGCCCTGCGCGAGGCGCGTGAGGAGATCGGCCTCGACCCGGCACGAGTCGAAATCCTCGGCACGCTGCCCATCCACGAAACCGTCACCGGCTTCGCCGTCACCCCCTTCGTTGGCCTGGTCCGTGGCTCCTTCGCCCCCATCCCCGAGGCCGGCGAAGTCGAAGAGGTCTTCACCGTCCCGCTTGCCCACGTCCTGACCCCCGCCCGCTTCGCCATCGAGCGCCGCCGCTGGATGGGCGTCTGGCGCCGCTACTATGCCGTCCCCTACGGCCCCTATTACATCTGGGGCGCCACCGCGCGTATCCTGCGGGGGTTGGCGGACCGGGTAGGGCAATGAACATCACAGGCGACTGGCTGGACCATCCGGGCACGCAAGCCCTGATGCAGGTGCTGGAAAGCGCAGGCTACCAGGCGCTTTTCGTCGGCGGCTGCGTCCGCAATGCACTCCTCCACGAACCGGTCAGTGACGTGGACATCAGTACCGACGCGACCCCGGAAACCGTCTCTGCCATCGCGGAAAGAGCAGACTTCAAAGCCGTCCCCACCGGCATTGACCACGGCACCGTCACCGTTGTGGCCGAGGGGAAACCGCACGAGGTCACCACCTTCCGCCGCGACGTCGAAACCGACGGTCGCCGCGCGGTGGTGGCATTCTCCACCCGGATCGAAGAGGACGCAGAACGTCGCGACTTCACGATGAACGCGCTATATGCCGACCGCCACGGCACCGTCATCGACCCGCTGAAAGGCCTCCCCGACCTGCAAGCCCGCCGCGTCCGCTTTGTCGGCGATGCCGAGACGCGCATCCGTGAGGACTATCTGAGAATCCTCCGCTTCTTCCGCTTCCACGCGGCCTACGGCGACCCGGAGCAAGGCCTTGACCCCGACGGCCTCGCCGCTTGCGCCGCACTGGCCGATGGTCTCGACGGCATCTCCAGGGAACGCATCACCGCCGAGTTGCGCAAACTCCTGACCGCCGGCGACCCCGCCCCCGCCGTCGCCGCCATGTCCCACGCCGGTGTCCTTGCTCGAGTTCTTCCGGGTTCTGACCCCCGCGCCCTTGCCCCGCTTGTCCACCTTGATGCCGACCAGCCGCCGCGCTGGCTCCGCCGACTTGTGGTCTTGGGCGGTGATACCGACCAGCTCCGTCTCTCCAAATCCGAGCTCCGCGACCTCACCGCCCTCAGAGCCGCCATCGGCAGCACGGACACGCCGGCCGCGCTGGGTTGGCGTTTGGGCGAGGCCCGTGGCACCGACGCCATCCTCGCCCGCGAAGCGACGTTCGGGACCCATCCGCCCACCGACTGGAAGGCCGAAATCCACCGCGGCGCCACTGCCCGCTTCCCGGTTTCCGCCGCCGACCTGATGCCCGAATTGCAGGGCGAAGCCCTTGGCGCAAAGCTCAAGTCACTGGAATCGCGGTGGCTTTCCGCGAACCTCCGACCCTCCAAGGCCGACCTGCTGAAAGGGGCGTGACAAACTGTCGCGACTCGGCTACGCATGGCCCACCCAAGAAGGAGACCAGCATGGAACACGGGATCTCGCCACAACTCGCCTGAGTTGACCGGTCCCGTCGTGGCGGTCGCTCAACCGCCGCCTAGCTTCCTCGCTGCTACTTTCAGGGTCTTCCCCAATGTTTCGTTTCTTCGAAAACCTCGTCGATCCCTATCAGCCCTATGCTGAGCAGGACGCCCCTCCCACCCGGCTCTGGCCCTTCCTGAAGGACTACATCCGTCCGTTCAAAGGCATCTTCGCGATCACCGCCCTGTTCTCGGTCGGAAACGCGGTCTTGGACGTCGGCATGATCTGGTATCTCAGCCGCCTCGTCGACCTGATGACCAATCAGACCCCGCAGGCCTTCCTCCAGAACCACTGGACCGAGATCATGCTGGCCGCCTTCGTGATCCTGGTCATCCGGCCCATCGTGGCAGGCGGGTCTGTGGGCCTCCTGCACAACACGATCCTGACGAACTTCGGCACGATGATGCGGTGGCGGGCACACCGGCATGTCCTGCGCCAGCCCGTCGGCTGGTTCGAAAGCGACTTCGCGGGCCGGATCGCCAACCGGATCATGCAGGCCCCGCCGGCTGCCGGAGACGCGGTGTTCCAGGTCTTCGACATGGCCGCCTTCGCCGCCGCAACCTTCCTCGGCGCGCTTCTCATGCTGGCTGAGGCCGACCCGAGGCTGATGATCCCACTGCTCCTGTGGCTGGTGGCCTACCTCGCCCTCATGCGCTGGACGATCCGCCGCGCTGGTCCCGCCGCGACGGCCTCCTCCGACGCCCGGTCGGCGGTCACGGGCCGCGTGGTGGACAGCTACACCAACATCCACTCGGTCAAGCTGTTCGCCCACCAGTCCAGCGAGGAAAACTACGCCAAGGAGGCCATCGAACACGCCCGCACCACCTTCCAGAAGGAAATGCGGATCGTGACCAAGATGGACGTGGCCCTGACCTTCATCAACGGGCTGATGATCCTGGGCGTCTCGGCTTTGGCCATGTGGCTCTGGACCCACGACCTCGCCACCGTCGGCGTCGTCGCCGGGGCCGTGGCGCTGGTCCTGCGGCTTCATTCGATGACCTACTGGATCATGTGGGCCTCGACCCAGCTCGTCCAGAACCTTGGCACGCTCGCCGAAGGGATGGAGACGATCGCCCAGCCCGTCACCCTGGTCGACAAGCCCGATGCCAAGCCCTTGGACTTCCGTCAGGGCCTCCTGGAGCTGAAAAACGTCTCCCACCACTACGGCCGCGGCTTCGGCGGGCTGAAGAACGTCAGCCTGACCATCCGCCCCGGCGAGAAGATCGGCGTCGTCGGCCGCTCTGGCGCGGGGAAATCCACGCTGGTGAAGCTGATCCTGCGCTTCTACGACACCGAAAGCGGCGCGATCCTGATCGACGGCCAGAACATCGGCGACGTGACGCAGGAAAGCCTCCGCCAGAAGATCGGCATGGTCCAGCAGGACTCATCGCTCCTCCACCGCTCGGTCCGCGACAACATCCTCTATGGCCGCCCCGAGGCGACCGAAGAGCAGATGATCGCCGCCGCGAAGAAGGCCGAAGCGCATGACTTCATCCTCACGCTCGAGGACCCGCAGGGCCGGAAAGGCTACGACGCCCATGTCGGCGAGCGCGGCGTCAAGCTCTCCGGCGGCCAGCGCCAGCGCGTCGCCATCGCCCGCGTGATCCTGAAGGACGCTCCGATCCTGATCCTGGACGAAGCCACCTCGGCGCTCGACAGCGAAGCCGAAGCCGCCATCCAGGGTGCCCTCTACGGCGTGATGGAGGGCAAGACGGTGATCGCCATCGCCCACCGCCTCTCCACCATCGCCGCGATGGACCGGATCGTGGTGCTGGAAGACGGCGAAGTGGTCGAGGACGGCCCCCACGCCGACCTCCTCCGCAAGGGCGGCCTCTACGCCCGCTTCTGGGCCCGCCAGTCCGGCGGCTTCATCGGCCTGGAAGAGGAAGCCGCCGAGTAACCCTCCTCATTCGACTTCGTCTCCTCCTCGGTCACGTCCGCGAGGAGCGACGAGGTCGAACGACGAGCCTCGGCCGGACCGAAGCGAGGAGTGACGAAGTCATCGACGAGCGACTACACAGGGAACTGACCACAGGCGCACAGCGTAAACCCTTGCTTCCCCCCGTCCAGCGGCCTACCTCACCCAAATGAGCGCCCTTCAAAGCCTCGGCTCCCTCATCGACGCCTTCCGCCCCGCCGACGGCCCCCCGCCGCAACGGCTGGGTGCCTTCATGCGCTGGTCGTTGGCGGGATCCTGGCCGATGCTCATCGTCGCGGGCATCCTCTCTTCCCTCGCCGGGGTCACCGAAGTCGTCTCCGCCCTCATCCTCGGATGGGTGATCGACGCTGCCGTCAACTCCGGCCCCACAGACTTCTTCGCGACCCACTGGAGCCTTGTCGTCTGGTTCCTTGTTTTCTACCTCATCCTCCGCCCCCTCGCCTTTGCCGTCTCCTCGGCCTCGAACTCGATCATCATCGGCCCCAACGTGATGCCGCTGGTCCTCTCCCGCCTCCACCGCTGGACCCTGGGACAGGCCGTAACCTTCTTCGACAACGACTTCGCCGGCCGCATCGCGCAAAAGCAGATGCAGGCCGCCCGGGCCGTCACCGACGTGGCGACCGAAGTCATCAACACCGTCTGCTTCGCGCTCGCCTCCGTCATCGGTTCGGTCGCCTTCCTCGTCGCCGTCGACGGCCGCGTCGCAATTGCTCTCCTCGTCTGGCTGATCGCCTACATCTGGCTCATCCGCTTCTTCATGCCGATGGTCCGCAAGAACTCCGCCGCCCGCGCCTCCTCCCGCGCGATGGTTTCGGGCCAGGTCGTCGACACGATCACCAACATCAAGACCGTCAAGCTCTTCGCCCACCACGCCTTCGAGGACCGCGTCGCGCTGGACGCGATGGAGGTCTTCCGCGAACGCTCGCTTGAATTCGGCGTCATCTCCACCTGGTTCCGCTTCGCGCTCATGCTGCTGGCCGGTGTCCTGCCCGTCCTTCTGATCGGCGGTACAGTGATGCTTTGGCAACAGGGCGCGGCCACCGCAGGCGACATCGCCGCCGCCGGGGCCATCGCGCTGCGGATCGCGCAGATGTCGGGCTGGGTCAGCTTCACGCTCATGTCGATCTACACCAGCGTGGGTGAAGTCGAGGACGGGATGCGCACCCTGTCCGTCCCGCATACCCTCGCCGACGCCCCCGACGCCAAACCGCTGCCCCGCATCAAGGGCGAGATCCGCTTCGACCACGTGACTTTCGCCTATGGCCGGAGCCGCGGGGGCGTCCAGGACATCGACCTGACCATCCGCGCCGGCGAGAAGCTGGGCATCGTCGGCGCGTCTGGGGCGGGCAAGTCCTCGCTCGTCTCCCTCCTCCTCCGCCTTTACGACCCCGAACAGGGCCGCATCACCATTGACGGGCAGGACGTCCGCACCGTGACGCAGGAGTCACTCCGCCGCCAGATCGGCATGGTCACGCAGGAAACCGCGATGTTCAATCGCAGCGCCCGCGACAATATCGCCTACGGCCGACCCGAGGCCTCCGAGGCCGAGATCATCGCTGCCGCCAAGGCAGCCGAGGCGGACGAGTTCATCTCGACCATGCTCGATCACAACGGCCGCAAGGGATATGACGCTTTCCTCGGCGAACGCGGCGTCAAGCTTTCCGGCGGCCAGCGCCAGCGCATCGCCCTGGCCCGCGCCTTCCTGAAGGACGCGCCGATTCTTGTCCTGGATGAAGCCACCTCTGCCCTCGACTCCGAAGTCGAAGCCTCCATCCAGGAGGCGCTGGGCCGGGTGATGGAAGGCAAGACCGTCCTCGCCATCGCCCACCGCCTGTCAACCATCGCCGCGATGGACCGGATCATCGTTCTCGACCGGGGCCGGATCGTCGAAATCGGCAGCCATGACGAACTTCTCCAGAAAGACGGGCTTTACGCGCGCTACTGGAAACGGCAATCAGGCGGCTTCATCGGCACCGAAGACGAAGAAGCGGAAGCGGCAGAGTGATCGTCACCATCGACCGGCTTGGGCACCTTGGGCACGGCATCGCCCCGGGTCCGATCTACGTTCCCGGCACCTTGCCGGGTGAGGTCGTGGAAGGCACGCCCGAGGGCGACCGCCTCCTGGACCCCAAGATCGTCACGCCGTCCCCCAACCGCGTCAAACCCCCCTGCCGCCGCGCCCGCGCCTGCGGCGGCTGCCAGCTGCAACACGCCGCCGAACCTTTCGTGGCTGCCTGGAAGCAAGAGGTCGTCGTAACCGCGCTCGCCGGCCAGGGCCTTTCCGCCGACTTCCTTCCTCTGGTGACCTCGCCACCAAACTCCCGCCGGCGCGCCACCCTCTCGGCCCGCCGCACCAAGTCCGGCGCCCTCATCGGCTTCCACGCCCGCGCCTCTGACACCATCGCCGAGATCCCGGATTGCCAACTCCTCCACCCCGGCATCCTTGCCGCCTTCCCGGGACTGCAGGCACTGGTCATGGCCGGAGGATCGCGGACGACCGAACTCTCCCTTCAGGTGACCCTCACGCGCGGAGGCCCAGATGTTGTGGTCACCGGCGGCAAACCCCTCGACGCGAACCTCCGGCTCGACCTCGCCCGGCTGGTGGAAACCCACGGCTTCTCCCGCCTGACGTGGGATAGCGAGACCGTCGCGCTGCGCGACCGCCCGGCCCTCACGATGGGCACGGCCACGGTCGTCCCCCCCGCCGGGGCCTTCCTTCAGGCGACCCCGGAAGGCGAAGCGGCCCTCCTTCACGCCCTCCGTCAGGCGCTTGGTCCGCAGAAGCGCATCGTCGACCTCTTCTCCGGGGTGGGCACCTTCACCCTACCGCTCGCCGCGGAAATGGAGGTCCACGCCGTCGAAGGCGACGCCGCGATGACCAGGGCGCTTGATCTCGCCGCGCGGAACACCCCGAACCTCCACCGCATCTCGACCGAGACGCGCGATCTCTTCCGCCGCCCCCTGGAACCCGATGAGTTGCTCACCTTCACCGGCGCCGTCATCGACCCCCCGCGCGCCGGGGCCGAGGCGCAGACCGACCGTCTTGCAGCAAGCAAAATCCCGGTGATCGCCGCCGTCTCCTGCAACCCCGTCACCTTCGCCCGCGACGCCAGGGCCCTTGTCGCCGCAGGCTACCGCCTCGACTGGGTTCAGGTCGTCGACCAGTTCCGCTGGTCCACCCACATCGAGCTTGTTGCCCGCCTGTCCCGCTGACAGATCCGTGAAGCCAGAGGCCCCGCCATCCGTCTAGGCAAACGGGCCAGTTTCCTGTATCCATTGGAAAAAAATACAGGCGGACTAGGGAATGCACTTCATCCGGGTTCTGACGATCCTCGTGATCGTGTTCGGGCTTGCCGGCTGCGGCTCGAAATTCAAACGCTACAACGGGCCCGAGGTGACCCAGGTCCAAGTCCACAAGGCCGACCGCAAGATGTACCTCTTCCACCACGAGAAGGTGCTGAAGTCCTACGACATCGCGCTGGGCTTCGCGCCCGAGGGCCACAAGCAGTTCGAAGGCGACGGCAAGACGCCCGAGGGCCAGTACTTCATCAGCCACAAGAACCCGGACTCCAAGTTCCACCTGTCGCTTGGAATTTCCTACCCGAACGCGGCCGACATCGCCTTTGCCGAATCCCAGGGCAAGGACCCGGGGGGCGAGATCTTCATCCACGGCGGCCCGAACGAACGTGTCTCCCGGCGCGACTGGACCTGGGGTTGCATCGCCCTGACCGACAAGGAGATGGAGCGGGTCTATTCGATGGTAAAGCCCGGTACGCCGATCTTCATCCTGCCATGAAAAAGGGGCCTGAAGGCCCCTGATCGCACTTTGGCTTCTGGCGGCTCAGGCCCCCGTCACCATCGTCCACCAGATCTTGCCGCCCGGCTCCTGGAACCAGGCAAAGCCCAGCCGCGTCGCCAGCGGGTCCATGATCACCACGCGGGTATCCGGCTGCGCCATCCACGAGGACAGCGTTTCCAACTCGGTCTCGTAGGTCTCCGAGATGTTCTCGCCCAGAAGCCGCCCGGCGAAGCCCGCCCGCTGCGCCCGGACCAGCGGTGACGAGCCGTCGGACCCGAAGTGCCAGGGCCGGTTCTGCACCGACATGTCCCGCGCATGGGTCGCCGCGGCCGCGTTCAGGTTCGCGTCGAACGCGACCGGAGGCAGCGCCTTCGCCGCACGCAGCGTGTTCATCGCGTCCAGGAAGCGGAACGACACCGCCCGCTCGTCCGAGATCCGGTACACACGGGGCAGGGGTTTGCCATCCGCGCCCAACTGGGGCTCGCTCGTCGTTGCACAGGCCGCCAGCGCGAGGAACATGCCCTGCGCAAGGAAAACGCGTCTATTCATTCTGTCCACCAGGTCAGAGCCGTCTGAAGCGGCCATTCCGGCCCCTCTTAGCGGAAGCTTGCGGCGGGTTCAAACAGGCTTCTCGCCCATCGGCACATCCCGACAGGAATCAGCCTGCTGACAGGCGTTTGATTTGCGCCTGTCCGGAAAACTCGCTATAGGCCCCGGGAAACAAGGCCCTTGAGGAGTATCAGCCATGGCGAACGGTCCGATCAACCGTCGCGCGGTCCTGGGTGGGGTGGTTGGCGCCGCCGGTCTGGCAGCCCTGCCTTCCTTCGCACAGGACGGAACCACCGAATTTGCCCAACCGGCTTCGGCCTCGGTGCGCAACAACATCTCCAGCTTCCGGATGCTCCGCTGGGAGGATTACTTCCCCAACACCCGGAACGGCGCCATCCTGGCTGACACCACCTCGCGCGCCCTGCACTACTGGTCGGAGGATCAGTCGATCTACCGGCTGTACCCGACTTCGGTTCCGCTGTCCGAAGAACTTACCCGCCGCGGCATGACCTCGGTGATCCAGAAGGTCGTCAACCCGACCTGGCGTCCGACCGCCTCGATGAAGGAACGCAACCCCGACTGGCCGGATGTGGTCGAAGGTGGCGCCCCGGACAATCCGCTCGGGTCGCGTGCGCTTTATCTCGGCTGGACCTACTACCGGATCCACGGCACGCACGACACCCGCAAGATCGGCCGGCGCTCGTCGAACGGCTGCATCGGGCTTTACAACGAACACATCGAAGAGCTGTTCGAGTTTGCCAAGGTCGGCACCCAGGTCCGCCTGATCTGACCCGCCACACAGATCGCGACGGGACCGCAGGCGCACCCTGCGGTCCTTTGCGTTTCAGCCGTCCAGCCAGGCGGCCAGCTTGTCCAGCGTCTGCAGCCCGTATTCCACCGCGCCAAAGCCGATGACCACCTGCCGCCGCTCGCGGCTCGGGTGCAGCTGGCGCAGGGTCAGCACCGTCTTCCCGTCCGCCTGTTCGTCAAAGGTCACGATCACCCGAAACCGGTCCGGGTCGCCCGGGTCGGCTGATCCGTGATCGGCCACGATCCGCTCCTCGGGCACGATCTCCAGGAACTGCATCAGGTTCGGAAACCGCCGCTCCTCGCCCTCGAACATCCCCACCATGTCGAACCGCCAGCGGCCTCCGGCACGGATGTCGGCCTCGTGCGTCTCGATGCTCAACCCCTTGGGGCCGAACCAGACCCCCAGCGCCTTCGGGTCCGTCCAGGCCTCAAAGACCTTGGCGCGCGGATGGTTCAACAGCTTGACCAGCACGATTTCTCGGTCCAGCGACCAGATCTCGATTGGGTTCGTCATGGCGATCCCTCCCGGTCGAGGTAACTTTCCAGCCGGTCCAGACGTTCCGCCCAACGGCGCCGCTCCGCCTCCATCCAGTCCGCCGCCTCGTCGAACCGAGGCCTGACCAGGCGGCACCAGCGGCTGCGTCCGCGCTTTTCGCTGGCGATCAGCCCGCAGTCCTCCAGCACCTTCAGATGCTGGGCAAAGCTCGGCAGCGCCATGTCGAATGGCTCGGCCAGCGTCGTGACCGGCAGTTCCCCCTCGGCCAGGCGAGACACGACCGCGCGTCGCGTCGGATCGCTCAGGGCATGGAAGGCCAGGTCCAGCGGGGTGGAATGATGGGGCATGATCCTGCCTACGGCGTGCCTGACCTCGGGTCAAGACAAAAAGGTACTTGCCTTAGTGTCGCGGCGGAAATACTAAGGCATATACCTAAGTAAAGACTCACAGGAGGACCCGATGGCAGTACGTGTCGATCTCATGGTGTCACTGGACGGTTTCGCCACCACCACCGACCAGACCCCGGAACAGCCGTTCGGCGAGGACTGGGCGCGCCTGACCAAGGCCTATGCCGAGACCAAGACCTTCCGGAAGAACGTGTTCCACGACAAGACCGGCGCCGGCACCACCGGCATCGATGACCGCTATGCGCAGGAGTATTCGACCGGCGTCGGGGCCGAGATCATGGGTGCCGGCATGTTCGGCCTGCACAATTTCCCCGATGATCCCGACTGGAAGGGCTGGTGGGGGGACCAGCCGCCGTTCCACTGCCCGGTCTTCGTCCTGACCCACAAGCCGCGTCCCCCGATCGAGATGGCGGGTGGCACGAGCTTCCATTTCCTCGCCACCACGCCCGGCGATGCCCTGGCGCGGGCCACCCAGGCCGCAAAGGGCAAGGACGTCCGCATCGGCGGCGGCCCGACCACGGTGCGCGAGTACCTGAAGGCCGGTCTCGTCGACCGCTTCCACGTCGCGATCACGCCGATCCTCCTTGGCGGCGGCATCCGGCTGTGGGACGACCTCCGCGGGCTGGAGAACGGCTATTCCGTCAGTTCGGAGATCTCCGAAAACGGCATCATCCACGTGACCTTCGCGCGGAAGGCCTGATCTCGATCCAGGCCGGCGCATGGTCGCTGGCCTTGTCCCAACCCCGGACATGCCGGTCGACGCCTGCCGCAACCAGGCGGGGCCGCAGGTCCGGGGACAGCAGCAGATGGTCCAGCCGCAGCCCGGCATCGCGGCCCCAGGCGTTCCGGAAGTAGTCCCAGAAGGTGTAGACCCGCTCTCCCGGATGCAGGTGGCGGAGACTGTCCGTCCAGCCCTGCTCCAAGAGCGCCGCATATTCCGCCCGCACCTCTGGCCGGAAGAGGGCATCCTTCACCCAACGCTCCGGCTTGTAGACGTCCAACTCCGTTGGCATCACGTTGTAATCGCCCGCCAGCACCACCGGTACCTCCTGCCGCAACAGGTCGGCCGCGTGGTCGCGGAAGCGGCGGAACCACTCCAGCTTGGCCGCAAACTTCGGCCCCGGCGCCGGATTGCCGTTCGGCAGATACAGGCAGCCGATCAGCACCCCGCCCACCGCCGCCTCGATATACCGGCTCTGCCCGTCCGCCACCCCCGGCACCCCGCGCCGTGTTTCCACCGGCTCGCGCCCACGGGCGAGAATCGCGACCCCGTTCCAGCTTTTCTGCCCCTGCCAGATCGCGCCATACCCGGCCTGATCGAGGGCCTTTGGCGGAAAGCGATCCGTCTTCAACTCCTGAAGGCAGACAACATCCGGAGCCGCCTCCTCCAGCCAGCGCAACAGCACCGGCAGCCGCCCGTTTATCCCGTTGACGTTGAAACTGGCGATCCGCATGGGAACCGAACGCGTGCCAGACGGCAGCGGTTCCGGGCACGGGCAGGGGTTAAGGAACCCCTAACAGAAAATGGCAAGTCGTTGTTAAAGATAAGGGAATCGAGGTTTGTCCACCGTGGACACATCACCCCTTCCGGGGCAACCATCCCCCCAGGTTCTCTTCGATCACGGCGACCAGCGCCTCGATATGGGCCTCGTCATCGTTCAGGCAGGGAATGTAGGTGAACTCTTCGCCCCCGGCATGTTCGAAGGCCTCGCGGATCTCCCCGTTGATCTCCTCCAGCGTCTCGATGCAGTCGGCACTGAAGGCCGGCGCCATCACCGCGATCCGCTTCTTCCCCTGCTTCGCCAACTCCGCCACATGCTCGACCGTGTAGGGTTTCAGCCACTCCTCGCGGCCAAAGACGGACTGGAAGGTCGTGTCGATCGACCCCTTCTCCCACCCCAGCCGCTCCCGCAGCAAACGCGAGGTCTTGGCGCACTGGCAGTGGTAGGGGTCACCCTCCATCAGGTACCGCTTCGGCATCCCGTGATAGCTCGCCACCAGCACGTCCGGCCGGTGATCAAGCCCCGCATAGGCAGTCTCCACCGACTTCGCCAGCGCGTCGATGTAAAGCGGGTGGTCGAAATACTCCGCCACGGTCCGCACCGCCGGCTGCCGCTTCTCCTTCATCAGCGCCCGGAAGAACTGGTCGTTCGCCGTGGCCGAGGTCGCCCCCGCGTAGTGGGGGTAGAGCGGGAAGAACAGCACCTTCTCGCATCCCGCCTCGACCATCGCCCGCACCTTCGCTTCGGTCGAGGGGTTGCCGTAGCGCATGCAGAAGTCGACCATGACCTCCGCCCCGTGCCGTTCGGCCATCATCGCCGCAATCGCCGCCGTCTGGGCCTTGGTGATGGTGAGGAGAGGGCTTTCGTTCAGCTCTTCGTTCCAAATCAGCTTGTAGTTCGCGCCACTGGTGAAGGGCCGCCGCGACAGAATGATCAGCTGCAGAAGCGGCTGCCACTTCCAGTCCGGGATGTCGACCACCCGCTTGTCCGACAGGAACTCGTTCAGATAGCGCCGCATCGACCAATAGTCGTAAGCATCCGGCGTCCCGAGGTTCGCCAGCAGCACCCCGATCTTCGCCTGCCGCACTGGCGGATGGTTGGCGGGCGCATGGGTCAGGCGCCCCTCGCCCGGGTTGACGACGGTCCCCGTCACGGCAGTGCTCCGGGCATCCAGCATGGTGTTCTTCCCAATGGTTCAGGACGGGACATAAGGGGTTGATCGGCGGGGTCAACCGTCTTTGGGCAGGGGCTTCTCGGGAACGCCCAGCGCATCCGCCAGCCGGGCCTTTGCGGAGCCTGGCCGAAGCGGCTGCTGCTGGCTCTCGTGCGGGGCCCAGCCGGTCAGGACCACAAGCTCGGCCGTAGCCGCCAATCGGCCAGCGGGCGTGCTGTAGCTGTCCGCGTAGATCCGTGCCGCTTCTGTCAATACGGACCGCCGTGTGAAGCGGCGAAGACGGGCCTGCAGCGCATTGGTTTCCCCGGCAGCCCTCAGGTCGGCAAGCAGGGCGGGGAAACTATTGTATTCCACCGTCCGCTGCAGGCTGTCCGCCACGGGAAGCGCAAACCCGGCTCGCTGCATCAGCCCGCCAAGATCACGGATCTCGCCCATCGGCACTACCCGGGGCGAGAGGCCGCCCGTCGCCGCCGCCTCGGCCTCGGCCAGAGCGGCGCGGAGTTCCTGCAGGCTGCGGCCCCCCGGCAGGACTACAAGGCAAAGACCATCGGGCTTCAACGCCCGGCGGCATTGCACAAGCTGGCCTACGGGGTCATTGGCCCAGTGCAGCGCCATGAAGTGTACGACAAGATCGTGCGCGATGGGCTCCAGCCCAAGCACCTCCTCGTCAGGGACAACCCTCGCGCCCGTCCAACCCGCGAAAACCGAAGGAAAACCAGTCACCACGGCGGCAGACGTAAACCTTTTGTTAACCTCGCTGAGTCTCTCCTCAAGGTCGGCAAGGGCGAGGCGATGCAGGAACAGCGCGTCGTCGTGGCCGGCAATGCTGCAGGCACGGACGCGGTGGCGGGTCAGCGCCTCGCGGTCGGTCAGGGTCGGCGGTTGAGTCATCGCGGGGACATTAGGGGTGCGGGATGGGATTGCAAGGCGCGCTACAGCTTCTCTACCCACCGCAGTGCATCTCCTGTTCCGAACCGGTGCAGTCCGACTTCGGCCTTTGCGCCGACTGCTGGCGTGAAACCCCCTTCATCACCGGGCTGGTCTGCGACCAGTGCGGCATGCCGCTTCCCGGCCAGGACACGAGCGAACGCGCGCTCTGTGATGACTGCATGACCATCGCCCGCCCCTGGGACCGGGGACGCGCGGCAATGATGTATGACGAAAACGGTCGGCGGCTGGTCCTCGCGCTGAAGCATGGCGACCGGATGGACCTGGCCCGCCCCGCTTCGGGCTGGATGCTGAAGGCGGCGCAGCCGATCCTGCGGCCCGGAATGCTGGCGGTGCCCGTGCCGCTGCACTGGATGCGGCTTTTCCGGCGGCGTTTCAACCAGGCTGCGCTTCTGTCGCGGAACATAGCCAGGGCTGCAGGGCTTGAGCATTGCCCCGATGCCCTAATCCGCCGCCGGTCCACCGGCAACCAGGACGGCAAGACGCGGGATGCCCGCTTTGCCAATCTTGTCGACGCCTTCGTGGTTCCGAAATCGCGCGAAAGGCGCGTCCGGGATCGGGAGATCCTGCTCGTCGATGACGTCATGACGTCAGGCGCGACCTTCGCGGCGGCCAGCGAGGCGCTTTTTGCGGCAGGGGCCCGCTCGGTCTCTGTTCTGGGCCTGGCACGCGTTGCGAAAGGCGGCTGAACCCTTGTAGACTGGCGGGGAAGAGGAATCCGCCATGCGCCCGGTCGAAATCTATACAACGCCGTTCTGCCCCTACTGCCATGCCGCCAAGCGGCTGCTGAAGAAGAAGGGGGCCGATTACACCGAGATCGACGTCAGCCAGGACCCGGACCTGCGGGCGAAGATGACCCAGCGCGCGAATGGCCGCCGGACCGTGCCGCAGATCTTCATCGCCGGGCAGCATGTCGGCGGGTCGGACGATCTGCACGCGCTGGACTACGCGGGAAAGCTTGACCCAATGCTGGCCGAGTGATGCGCTTCGGACTGGTCCAACTGACCGTCACCGACGACCCAGCGGCGAATTTGCCGGCGACGGTGGGGTACATCCGGCAGGCCGTCGCAGCTGGCGCCGGCTTTGTCCTTACGCCCGAACTCACCAACGGCCTCTCCTCCAGCCGCGCCCACCAGCGCAGCGTCTTCCGGCATGAGGAGGAAGATCCGACCCTTACCGCCTTGCGGGCTGAGGCGAAGGCGGCGGGGATCTGGCTTTTGATCGGGTCGCTCGGGCTTCTCACCCACGACGCCGACGGACGTTTCGCCAACCGCAGCCTCCTGATCGCGCCTGATGGCAGCGTGGCCGCGCGCTACGACAAGATCCACATGTTCGACGTCAACGTCTCGGCGACCGAGGTCTACCGCGAGAGCGAGGGCTACCGGCCAGGCACCAAGGCCGTGGTCGCAGAGACTCCGTTCGCCAAGGTGGGCATGACCGTTTGCTACGACGTGCGTTTCCCCGCGCTTTACCGGCGCCTGGCGCAGGGCGGGGCGCAGATCATCACTGTCCCCGCCGCCTTCAACCACATCACCGGCGCGGCACATTGGGAAACGCTGCTCCGTGCCCGGGCCATCGAGACGGGGTGCTTCGTCCTCGCGCCCGCGCAGACCGGCTTCCACCCCGAAACCAATGGCAAGGGCCGGAAGACCCACGGCCATTCGCTTGCCGTCGCGCCCTGGGGCGAGATTCTTGCCGACGCAGGGACCGAGCCGGGTGTGACGCTGGTGGACCTGGACCTGGGCGAGGTCGAGAAGGCGCGGGGCAGGGTGCCCTCGCTGAGCCACGACCGGGACTTTGACGGGCCATGAGCGCGGAAAAGGCCGAAGACATTGCGGTGGCGCTGTTTGGCGAGCTGTTCATGGCCGACCAGCTGGCGCGGAACCGCATCTCCAAGGTTTTGCCCCGGGGCATGGAACTGTCGCATTTCAGCGTCTTGAACCACCTTGCGCGGGTCAACGACGAACGGACCCCCGCGCAGCTGGCCCGGTCGTTCCACGTCACGCGCGGGGCGATGACCAATACGCTGACCAAGCTGGAATGGGCGGGCCACGTCCATATCCGTCCCGACTGGGAAGACGCGCGGCAGAAGTTCGTCGCGATCAGCCCCTCGGGCCGCGCCGCACGCGAATCCGCGCTTGCCAGTGTCGTACCCCTGATCGCCGAGGTCGTGCAGGCCATCGGTGCCGACCGGGTGCGGGCGCTTCTGCCTGTCCTGCGCGAGTTGCGCATCAAGTTGGAGGACGGCTGACCCTTCGGGTCAATGCCCAATTGCCATAGAAGAAGCCTTTGACAGTCCGCGGCGCTGATCGCCCTTGCCCTGCCCGCGGGTTCTTCGCATAGATTGGGATATCATCCCAAGAACCGGTCGCCATGCAGCCTTCGTCCCGCCTTCTTGCCTCGCTTGCCTTGGGCACAGCGCTGGTCACCGCCCCCGCCCTGGCCGAGATGTCGGGAACGTTGAACCTGAACGGCGCGACCGGCCTGATCGACATGCCCTCGGGCGATGCGCAGAAGGATGCGACCTTTTCCTTCTCGACCTCGCTCGTCGGGCCGATCACCCGCTCGACGATCAGCTTCCAGTTCTCGGAACGGCTGTCCGGCTCGTTCCGCTTCCAGACATGGCGGGACTGGGACACGTTGATCCCCGGCGATGCCGAGGAAAGCGACCGAAGCATCGACCTGCGCTACCAGGTTCTGAAAGAGGGCCGGATCGCCCCGGCGCTGACCATCGGCCTGCAGGACCTGACGGGGCAGGGGCTCTATTCCTCCGAATACGTCGCGGCGACGAAGACATTCGGCGACAAGGTCAAGGTCACCGCCGGCCTCGGCTGGGGTCGGCTTGGGACCGATGGCGGCATCGGTGCGCCCTTCGGCAGCCGGCCGCCGGTTGACCCGACGGGCGTGCCGAACACCGACCAGTGGTTCCGCGGCGAGGCGGCGCCTTTCGCGGGTGTCGAATACAAGGTCAACGACAACTGGACGCTGAAGGCGGAATACTCCTCGGACGCCTACGTGCTGGAAGACGAACAGCGCGGCCTGATCGAACGCGACAGCCCCTTCAACTTCGGCGTAGAATACCAGCGCAGCCCCTACATGCGCTTCGGGGCCTATTCGCTTAATGGCTCGGAATTCGCCCTGGCCTTCCACATCATCCTGGACCCGAAAAGCCGCGCGACCGGCGGGATCGTCGGCAAGGCCCCGGTGGCCGTCAAGGCGCGCCCCGCCCGCGCCGCCGACCCCGAGGCTTATGACAGCGGCTGGGTCACCCAGCCCGACGCCGGCCCGATCCTGCGCCAGAACCTGGCCAAGCGCCTGTCCAAGGACGGGATCGCGGTCGAGGACCTGGCCTATACCGCCGACACGGTGCAGGTCCGCATCCGCAACGGCCGGATCGACGCCGGGTCACAGGCCATCGGCCGCACGGCCCGCGCGCTCAGCCACGTCATGCCGGCCTCGGTCGAAGTGTTCGAGATCGTCCCGGTGGTGAACGGCATCGGCGTCTCGAAGGTCACCATCCGCCGCAGCGACCTTGAGGCGCTGGAATACACCGCCGACAACGCGAGCCTCCTGCGGGAACGCATCACCGTGACCGATGCCGGTCCGGCCCCCGCCTGGTCGATCGGCGATGAAGAGCTCTACCCCAAGTTCCGCTGGAGCCTGCGGCCCGTCGTCCGCCTGTCCGAACCGATGGAAGGCGACATCGGCCTGCGCCTGTCGGCGAGCTACGACATGGCCCCGGGTTGGGTGCTCTCGGGCTCGGTCTACAAGGAAATCGCAAGCAACCGTGACCTTTCGACCTCGACCTCTCCCCTGCCGCATGTGCGGACCGACGGGTCGCGCTACACAGAATTCGGCGACCCCGCGCTGGAGAAGCTGACGCTGGCATGGTTCGCCCGCCCGGCCGAGAACCTCTATTCCCGCGTATCCGTGGGCTACCTGGAGCGGATGCACGCCGGCGTTTCGGGCGAAGTGTTGTGGAAGCCGGTGGACAGCCAGCTCGCCCTGGGCGCTGAGGTGAACTACACCAAGCAGCGCGATACGGACGGCGGGCTTGGCTTCGACGAATACGACTACGATGTCGTGACCGGGCACGTGTCGGCCTACTACGACTTCGGCAACGGCTACCTCGGCCAGTTGGACGTGGGCCGCTATCTAGCCGGCGACGTGGGGGCCACCCTGTCGGTGGATCGCGTCTTCGCGAACGGCTGGCGTGTGGGTGCATTCGCCACCGTGACCGACGTCAGCGCCGAAGACTTCGGTGAGGGCGGGTTCGACAAGGGCGTGCGCATCACCATCCCGTTCAACTGGGCACTTGGAAGCGACACGCGCCGCGGGTTCGACCTGAACTTCCGACCCAGCGGCGGTGACGGCGGTGCCCGGCTCAACGTCGACGACCGGCTTTACCAGTCAATCCGCGAGTATCACACGGATGGTCTTGATCCCGACTGGGGAAGGGTCTGGCGTTGAAGCATCTGAAACTGGCGCTTGCAGGCCTCGCTTGCATGGCCCTGCTCGCGGGCTGCGGCAACGACCGGACCCCGAACCCGGTGGCGGCCGCCGTGGGCGCCGCGGCAAAGAACGGGATGGCAAAGCTCAGAGGGCAGAAGGCAGAGGCTCCGGCCACCCCGGCCCAGGCGCCCTCGCCGGAGGACCTCCGGGCCGAGCTTGCGAAGGCAGGGCAACCGATCCTGCTCGTCTCCTCGAAGACCCTGGGCCAGACCGGCTTCCTTTCGGTCAGCGATGCAAAGGGCGATGTGCTGACCTGGGCCACGCCCGACGGCGCGACCTTCACGCATCGCGACGGGGTCCTGATCCAGACGCGCGGCCTTGGCTTCGACCTGATGTCTGCGCAGGTTCCCTCGATCGGCCAGCTTCTGCAGACCGGGACGCCCTATGAACGGGTCTACTTCTTCCTGGGTGCCGACGACCAGGGCACGCGGCGGACCTATACCTGCGTCACCACCCCCGTTGGCCGCGAAAGCATCGACGTGGTCGCCCGCAGCCACGCCACAACCCATGTTACCGAAACCTGCACCCGGAGTTCCGGCGGTGGCAAGGTGACCAATGAGTTCTGGATCGAGGGCTCGATGATTCGCCAATCCCGGCAGTGGGTAAGCGCGCGGCTTGGCTACATCGACTTCGCGCGCGTCATAGACTGACCGCCTGAGTGAATCTGCCCTTCTCGGGGCTGAAGACCCGGAAAAGTGCTGCAAAATGCGCTCAGTTTGAGGTATTCTTTACCTGTCTCGCGGACAAGATGTTTCCGGGGCAGGTCGGACGCCTATCCTATGGACTGCATGTCGCTGACAGGAGGGCCGCCATGAAATCGCTGATCGCAGTCGTCCTCTCGCTGGCGCTTGCCATTCCGGCGCTCGCCGGCGGACCGATCGTCGTGGTCGAGGAACCGCCCGTGGTGGTGGAAGAACGCCCCGCCTCCAGCAAGGGCCTTCTGCCCTGGTTGATGGTGCCGCTGGTCTTGTGCATCGTGATGTGCGGCGAAGTGGAAGACGAGTGACGACCTAGTAGTCGTTCTCCAGGAACACGCCGATCCCGGTCTCGCCATCGGCCCCCACCCGACCCTTGACCGTAACGCCTTCGCGCAGGTCCAGGTTCAGGTTGATCTGGCTCTGGCCTTCCTGGTCGATCTCGATCTCGGTGTAGACGTTCTCTGACAGGTACTTCCCGGCTTTCAGCGCGGCCGAGCCGTCTTCTGTCGTCGTCACGTCCAGATCGTCCAGACCGAAGTTCCGCCTCAGATTGCCGACCAGCCCCTCGCCGCTGCGCCCGGCTAGGACGGCCACGGCATTGGCAAGCTGCGCCGCCTGCAGGGCCGAGATCTTGTCAAGCCCGCGACCAAACAGAAGCTGCGCCAGCACCTCTTCCTGCGGCAGATCGGGCGAGGAGGAGAAGCTGACGACAGGATCATTGGCCGGGCCTTCGACGGTCACCGTGCTGGTGATCCCGTCGTTCTGGGTGCTGGCGGCGACAGTGATCTGCGGGATCAGGCTTCCCTCCAGACTGAGGTCGGCCCGGGACAGGACGAGCCGCCTGCCAAGGATGTCCAGCCGCCCCCGGATCAGCCGGAAGCTGCCCGAGGGCAGCACATTCTCGGTCGTTCCCAGAAGCCGCAACGATCCGCCCAGTTCGGCATCGATCCCGCGGCCCCGGATGAACACCTGCGACGGGGCCGAGATCGTCACATCCAGCGCGATCGGGCGGGCCTCCTGCCGGCCCTCACGACCGTCGGCCTCGCCCAGAAGCCCCGCCTTGCGGCGCGTCTCGCGGACGGCTGCCGGCTCGCGAGCGTGCCTGATCTCCATCAGCGCGGCGGCGGAGCTGAAGCCCGAGGCAGGGACGCGAATCTCGGTTTCCGACAGCGACAGCGCGCCGGACAAGAGCGCACCGCCCTGCAGCGGGCCGCGCAGGGACAGCGTGCCGCTTACCCGGGTGTCGTAGAGTTCGGGATCGTACAGGCGCAGCGCATCCAGCGTCAGGGAAAGGTCGGCGTTGCGCCCACCGGTCAACTGGATCGGCCCATCGACCCGCAGCCTCCCACCCGAGGACAGCGCGGACGTCGCCTGCAGCCGCAAGCTTCCCCCTTGCAGTGTTCCGATCGCCTCGACCCCCTGCAATGACAGCCCAAGGTTGGGGTCGACGATCCGCCCGTCCGAAAGCGTCACCCGCCCGGACAGCGACGCAAGCGTCAGGGGGCCATTCAGCCTCAGATCATAGCCGATGCTCCCCGAGGCCGAACGCGGGGCGATGAACAGGTTCGCCAACCCGGCGGCCCCCGAGCCACGGATTTCCAGATTCGCCGAACCAAAGCCACTGGCCACCCGGCCCGCAACCGTGGCCCGGATCTGCCCCGGCCCGGCCCCCGTCAGGTTCACCGAATAGCCGGACGCGTCCTGCGTGGCTGTCCCCTCAAATGTGAGCGGTCCCTCAAGTTCCGGGACGATCAGGCCAAGGTTGGCCAGCCACGCCGCAAGCTCGATCCGCCGGGTGTCGCCGGTGATTTCGCCGCTCGCGGTAGCGGAAAGCTGCGGGTTTGCGAGCCGGGCCGACCGCACCTGCAGCGCCCCGTCCTTCACGCCAAGGTCAAGCTCCAGCCGGCTTTCCCCGGCGAGCAACCCGTCGGCCTGAGGGCTGCCCAGCCGCAGCGACCGCCCCGTGCCGGAAAGCTGCACGCGACCATCCTGGGGCAGGCCCGTGAAACTGCCCTCCAGGGCCAGCGCTCCGCCATAGCCGGGTCCCAGCACCGACAGGTCGTCCAGCCGGATCGTGCCTGCAAGATTGGAGCCTTCGTTCGACAGGGTCCCATCCGCGCTGGCTGTGAGGCCACCCGCCACCAGATCCAGCCGGCGCAAGGCTGTCCCGCCCTCGTCCCGCCGGATCGAGGCGGAAAGCGTGGAACGCTCGGCCAGCAGGCGGTCGAGTTGTGGAACGTCAAGCTTCAGGCCGGTACCGTCGAACGCCAGATCCACGTCGAAAAAGCCGGAAAGGCGGCTGGCCGAGCCACTGGCCACCAGCGTCCCGGACCCACCCAACTGCCGCCCCGCCAGACCGGAGAAGCGGGCAAAATCCTCGGCCCGCACGGTCAGCTTGCCGCTGGCAAGGAAGGCGTCCTCAAGGCCCTCGACCTTCACCGCTCCGGTCCCGGTCAGTCCCGCGCCCTCAAGCCGGATGTCAGAGAGCTGCAGTGCCCCGGCGCCTTCCTGCAGGAACATCCGCAGGGAACCCGCAAGCTCGGTTCCGACCGCCTGGGCCAAGGCCGGATCGGTCGGTGCAATCCCCAAAGCCTTCAGCGCAAGCGTCCCGCCAAAGCTGTTCCCGGCCGAGGTCCGGCCGATCCGGCCCGATCCGGACAGTTCTGCCCGCGCAAGCTTCAGGTCCGGGCGGTCCAGCCCTTCCAGCACGGCCTCGCCCGACCAGCCCTCCCGCCCCGGTTCGGTCCTCAGGTGGAAGTCCGCTCGTGTGATCAGGGTATCTGCCGCGAAGGGCAGACCGACCGGCTCGCCATCGGGGGCGGCAAGTGTCCCGGTCACATCGAACCATTCCGGCAGCCCATCCGCGGCGATCTCGGCCGTCCCGCCCAGGGCCAGCGAGCGGGCCGTCAGGTCGAAGCGGTCGACCGTCGTGCGCCCCGCCGCTGTCCGCCGCGCGTCCAGCTTCAGCGCAACCTCGTTGCCGAAGAACGCCACCTGATCCGGGGCAAGCAGCGGCGCAAGGTCACCGGCAAGGTCGGCGATCAGGCGGTGGCCGGACGGCTCGGCCGCCTGGACCTGGACCGAGCCCTCCAGCCGTTCGGCTCCGTCGGTCGCAAGCACCACATCCGCCAGGAAGTCATCGATCGTTCCCTCCCCCTGCACCCGAAGCGAGGCCGAGGGCCGCCCCGGCACGTCAAGGAGGTTCACAACGATCCCCTCGGCATCCTCCTCGGCGACAAGGTCCAGCACCAGCGCCCGCGTCGCATTGGAATAGGAGGCATCCAGCGTGATCTCGCCCTGCGGACCCTCGCCCAGACGGATGAGGTCCAGCTTCGCCTGCCCCTCGCCCCCCGACAGTTGCAGCGAGGCTTCCAGCGTCCCGGCAACCGGCTGGCCCAGCACTTCCTCGGCCAGCACGATCCGTTCGGCAGCCACCCGGTCGACGCTGACCGAAACGGGCAGTTCGGGCAGACTGAACCCCGATGCCTCGACTTCGGGCGTGCCATCGTCCGTCTCTGGCAGCCGCGCGACGATGATTTCGTCTGCGGAAAGCTCGCTGACGTTGAGCTCGCCCGAGAACAGGGCCGACCGGCTCCAGTCCAGCACCACCCCGTTCAGTGTGATCCAGATGCCCTGGTCGTCGGCGATGGTCAGCTGCTGGATCGTGGCCCGGGACGACAACGCCCCGGCAAAGCCCGTGACGGTCACCTGGCGTCCTGCGTCAGACAACGTGTCCTCAAGGAACGCGGTAAGGTAGTCGCGGTCATCCTCCTGCGCCCAGGCGACGCCGGGAAGCATGCAGGCTGCGATGAGAAGCGCCCGCCGCATCAGAAGGACTGCCCCAGGCCGACATAGATCTGCACCCCGTCGCCCGTCCTGCCACTGATCGGGGCGGCGACGTCCAGCCGGATTGGTCCAAGCCCGGTGTCGTAGCGCAGCCCGAGCCCGGCTCCGGCATGCGACTCGCTGAAACCGCCGGTGAAACCATCCAGGCCGATGCTGCCCCAGTCCACGAAGCCCACCACGCCGATCCTGTCCGTGACCTTCGTCCGCAGTTCCAGCGACGCGCCAAGGAAATACTTGCCGCCGATCTGGAACTCCGGCCCGAAGCCGCGCAGGACCGGGATGCCCAGCGACCGGTAGGGCTGACCCCGCACCGTGCCCCCGCCGCCCGAGAAGAACAGGTCATCGCGCGGCGTTTCCAGCAGGTCCGAGCCGAACACCGCGCCCGCCTGCGCCCGGGCCGCCACGACGAAGCGTCCCGGCTCACCCAGACTGCGGTAGATTCGGCCGTCTACCGTTGTCCGCAGGCCCGACCCCGTAGTGCCGAAGCCCAGGAAGGGCTTGGCTGTTGCATCAAGGTAGAATCCCCGCGTGGGGTCGTTCCGGTTGTCCCGATTGTCCCAGGTCACGCCGATGGGCAGCGACAGGTTGCGGAAGGTGAAGTCCCCGCCGGGGTCGCTGCCATCGATGTAGTCATAGGTCAGCCCCACCCGTCCCGTCAGCTCCTCGGAAAAGATGTGCGAGAACTGCAGCCCGAACGTGACCGAATCCAGCGAATAGTCGATCTCGTCCAGATGCTCGAAGCCCAGGACCAGGCCCGCCGTCGTGTCGGGGGTCAGCGTGGCCGGACGGTCTAGGGTGACATCCAGCGCATAGTCGATGCCGCTTTCGCCCGACCCGATGTTGGTCACCTCGGCCCCCAGGCCAAGCCGCTCGCCTCCGCCCAGAAGGTTGCGGTGGATCCAGGATGCCGTCAGCGAAACTCCATCCAGGCTTGCGACCTCGACTCCGAAGGAATAGCGTCGGGGCTTCTGCTCGACGACGGTTGCAGTGATGCCCAGAAGGTCCGGCGCAGTGACCGCCCCATCCTCGCTCAGCGCCACGGACGAAAAGATGCCCGTCCGCCGCAGCCGCGTCTCGGCGCGGCGCAACTCGCTTTCGCTGAACGTCTCGCCCTCCGGCAGGCCCGCGATCTTCCGAATCCGCTGCTCGCGCATCCGTTCTTCGCCGGTGATCTCCAGCCGCCCGAAGCGCAGGCGCGGCCCCGGATCCAGGCGGACATCGGCGTCCAGCCGCCGTGCCGCATGGTCGGCCACGACCGCCTCCGACGCGACGAAGGCTTTCGCGTGACCCGTCTCGCGCCACGCCGTGATCGCCACGTCAACCGCCGAGGCGACCGCGCCGCTCTCTGCAGGTGCTCCGGGCCGGAATTCGGCGGGCAGCTCGGTCTCGGGGGCCAGCGGCGCCACCCGCGCCGCGCCGAAACGGAACGGCGGGCCGGGATCGACGTCGATGCGGATGGTCGAAATCGTCGCCGGAGCCTCCAGCGCAGGGATCGCCGCTGCCTCGCGCCCGTCGATCCGGATGCGGATCACCACCGAGTAATGGCCCTTGGCGTAAAGCGCGGCGAGGATCCGGGAATAGTCCGATCGTGCGGCGGCCAGCAGGTCCTGCGGGGCGGTCTGCTCCTGCACCTGCAAGGCTCGCACCTGTGAAGCTTCCTGCACCGCCTCGGTCAGATCCTCCGACCCGCCCGCCACCGCGATGTCCAGCCGGTCCAGCGCAAGGGCCGGCGAAGCGGCCAAGAGCAGGACCGCCGCGACGACCCCCCTCAACCCCTTCACCTCAGGCCCGAAGCCCATTCCGTAGATCCCCTTTGTCGGCACGATCCGGACTATTGCAGCTTGTGCCGACCCCTTCAATCAGAGGAAACCTGATGGGCGAAGTTGGGTTCCTTGCGCGGGGGTCAGGTTCCTGTTGCAGACTCGGGTGAAGGCGCCTATATGCACCTCAACAGCTGTTTCAGGGTCCAAACCTGAAGCGACCGAAAGTCACGGGCGGGCCGCTGGGTCCGCTTTTTTGTTTCCGGATTCCATGACCGATCTCGTCGCCAAGACCGCCATCGACCGTCGCCTTGCGGACATCGTCCAGCCGGTGATCGAAGGGCTGGGGTTTGAACTCATCCGCTTGCGGCTGATGGGCGGCAAGACGCGCGTGTTGCAGATCATGGCCGACCGCCCCGATGGCGGCATCGGCGTGGACGAATGCGGCGATATTTCTACCGCCGTCTCGGCCGTCCTGGACGTCGAGGACCCGCTGGAAGACAATTACGTCCTTGAAGTTTCCTCTCCCGGCATCGACCGTCCGCTGACCCGTCTCAAGGATTTCGAGATGTGGAAGGGCTGGGAAGCCCGGATCGAGACGACCGAGCTGATCGACGGCCGCCGCCGCTTCAAGGGCGACCTGGCCGGGGTTGAGGGTGAAGAGGTCCTGATCACGATCGAGGAAGGCGGCGAAGAGGTCACCATCGGCCTCCAGTTCGACTGGCTCTCCGACGCCAAGCTGATCCTGTCGGACGCGCTGATCAGCGAGATGCTGCGTCAGAAGAAAGTGGCCGAGCCTACGGACGGACAGTTCGACGCGATTGAAGAGATTGACGGGGACGAGGACGACGAGCCTCAACCCGAGACGAAACACTAAGCGTGATGAGGAAAAGTGGGCACCGATTTTCCTCGCCAGTCACGCGATCACTGAAAAACTAGGGAGAGACACCCATGGCAATCACCTCCGCCAACCAGCTGGAGCTTCTGCAGACCGCCGAAGCCGTGGCGCGCGAAAAGATGATCGACCCGGATCTGGTGATCCAGGCGATGGAGGACAGCCTCGCCCGCGCCGCCAAGTCGCGCTACGGTGCCGAGATGGACATCCGGGTGAAGATCGACCGCAAGACCGGCCGTGCGTCCTTTACCCGCGTCCGCACGGTGACCGAGGACGACCTGATCGAGAACCACCACGCGCAGATCACCGTGAAGCAGGCGAAATCCTACCTCGCCGACCCGCAGATCGGCGACGAAGTCATCGACGAGGTTCCGCCCGTCGACCTCGGCCGCATCGCCGCACAGTCCGCCAAGCAGGTCATCCTGCAGAAGGTCCGCGAGGCCGAGCGTGACCGCCAGTTCGAGGAATTCAAGGACCGCAAGGGCACCATCATCAACGGTGCCGTCAAGCGCGAGGAATACGGCAACGTCATCGTCGACATCGGCCGGGGCGAAGGCATCCTGCGCCGGAACGAAAAGATCGGCCGCGAAGCCTACCGCATCGGCGACCGCATCCGCTGCTACATCAAGGACGTCCGTCGCGAACCGCGCGGCCCGCAGGTGTTCCTCAGCCGCACCGACCCGCAGTTCATGGCCGAGCTCTTCAAGATGGAAGTGCCGGAAATCTACGACGGCATCATCGAGATCAAGGCCGTCGCCCGCGACCCGGGCAGCCGCGCCAAGATCGCCGTGATCTCCTACGACAACTCCATCGACCCGGTCGGCGCCTGCGTCGGTATGCGCGGCAGCCGCGTGCAGGCCGTGGTGAACGAGCTTCAGGGCGAAAAGATCGACATCATCCCGTGGAACCAGGACACGGCGACCTTCCTCGTGAACGCGCTGCAGCCTGCCGAAGTCTCGAAGGTCGTCTTCGACGAAGAGGCCGGGAAGATCGAGGTCGTGGTCCCCGATGAACAGCTTTCCCTCGCCATCGGTCGCCGCGGTCAGAACGTCCGTCTGGCCAGCCAGCTGACGGGTCTCGACATCGACATCCTGACCGAAGCCGAAGAATCGCAGCGCCGTCAGGCCGAATTCGCCGAACGCACCAAGCTGTTCATGGATTCGCTCGACGTGGACGAGATGATGGCCCAGCTTCTGGTCGCGGAAGGCTTCACCAACCTGGAAGAAGTCGCCTACGTGGAACTCGACGAACTGCTGTCCATCGACGGCTTCGACGAGGATACCGCGGCGGAACTTCAGGCACGCGCCCGCGATTACCTGGAAGCCGCCAACGCCAAGGCGATGGAAAATGCCCGCGCGATGGGGGTCGAGGACAGCCTGGTGAACTTCGAAGGCCTGACGCCCCAGATGCTGGAAGCGCTGGCTCAGGACGGCATCAAGACGCTGGAAGACTTCGCCACCTGCGCCGACTGGGAACTGGCTGGCGGCTGGACGACCGAGAACGGCCAGCGCAAGAAGGACGAAGGGGTCCTCGAGAAGTTCGACATGTCGCTTGAGGAAGCGCAGACCCTCATCATGACCGCACGCGTCATGCTGGGCTGGGTCGACCCGACCGAACTGGAGCAGCCTACCGACGAGGCTGCCGAAGACGAGGAGGCCGAGGCCTGATTTCAGGCCTCGGGGACACGCGTTGACGCGCGGCGGCCGGGAAAAAGAACGGGACGAACCGGAACGCAAGTGCATTGCGACCGGGGAAAGCCAGCCAAAGGCGGGACTGATACGCTTTTGCGCGGGTCCTGACGGGCAGATCTTCCCGGACGTGATGGGGAAGCTGCCGGGCCGGGGCATCTATGTCTCGGCGGACCGTTCGGCGATCGACAAGGCGGTGAAGAAGAACCTTTTCTCCCGCGCCGCCCGCCAGCCGGTGAAGGTGCCGGACGGATTGGCCGATCTGGTCGAAACCCTGGTTGCGCAACGGACCATCGAGCTTCTGTCCATGGCCCGCAAGGCCGGGGACGCGGTGACGGGTTACGAGAAGGTGAAGGACTGGCTGGTCAAGGGCACGGCGGCGACGCTGATCCAGGCCAGCGACGGGTCGGAACGCGGCAAGACGAAGCTTCACGCGCCGGATGGCGAAAAGGGCTTCATTGGCTGCCTTTCGGCTGGGGAAATCGGTTTGGCATTCGGGCGCGAACGTGCGATACACGCCGCGCTTGCCGCTGGTGGACTCAGGTCCCGTGTTGTAGAGGAAGCGGCAAAACTCGCTGGCCTGCGTGGTCAGACTGGCGGGGATGACGGCGGCGAGACCGCCATGAAGGATACGAAGAACGCATGAGCGATACTGACGGCAAGAAACCTCTTGGCCTTGGGGGCGCCCCCCGTTCCGGACAGGTGAAGCAAAGCTTCAGCCATGGCCGGACCAAGAGCGTCGTGGTCGAAACCAAACGCAAGCGCGTGGTGGTGCCCACTCCGGTAAAGCCGGGGACCCCCGGCGCTGGCGCTGGCTCATCTCCGACCAACCTTGGCGATCCGTCGAAACGCCCCGCCGGGATCTCTGATGCCGAGATGGAGCGTCGTCTGACCGCGCTTCGCGCCGCCAAGGCCCGCGAAGCCGAGGACGCCGCCCGTCGCGCCGAAGAGGACCGGGTGCGTGAGGAAGACCGCGCCGCCCGCCGCGCCGAGATCGAGGCGAAAGAGCGCGAGGATCGCGAACGTGCCGAGGCTCTTCGCCTGAAGGCTGAGGAAGAGGAACGCGCCGCCAAGGCCGAAGCCGCGGCCAAGATCGCCGCTGCCGAGGCTCGCAAGGCCGACGTGCTGGGCACCCGCGCCCGGTCGACGACGCCGCCCGCCGCTACCGCCAAGCCCGCCGACCGTGCGGCGCCTGCTGCGCCCGGAGCGTCCGAGGATGCGCGTGGCCCGGCCTCCGCCAAACCCGGCCTGCCGACGCCGCGCAAGACCGACCGCGAGAAGGACGACCGCGCCGACCGTGGTGCCAAGCGCACCGGCGATGAAGGCCGCCGCTCGGGCAAGCTGACCCTTTCGGACGCCATCTCGGACGAGGGCGGCCGCCAGCGCAGCATGGCTGCCATCAAGCGCAAGCAGGAAAAGGCCCGCGCCAAGGCGCTGGGTCTGGGCCACAAGGCCGAAAAGCAGGTGCGCGACGTGCAGCTGCCGGAAACCATCGTGGTCTCGGAACTTGCCAACCGGATGGCCGAACGGGCCGCCGACGTGGTCAAGTCGCTGATGAAGATGGGCATGATGGTCACGATGAACCAGGCCATCGACGCCGACACCGCCGAACTGGTGATCGAGGAGTTCGGCCACAAGGCCGTCCGCGTGTCGGACGCCGACGTCGAACAGGTCATCGACACCGTGAAGGATTCGGACGACAGCCTGCTGCCGCGTCCGCCCATCGTCACGATCATGGGCCACGTCGACCACGGCAAGACCTCGCTTCTGGACGCAATCCGCAAGACTTCGGTCGTCTCGGGCGAAGCCGGCGGGATCACCCAGCACATCGGTGCCTACCAGGTGAAGACGCCGAACGGCCAGCTGGTCACGTTCCTCGACACCCCCGGCCACGCGGCCTTCACCTCCATGCGCTCGCGCGGGGCCCAGGTGACGGACATCGTGGTGCTGGTGGTCGCGGCCGATGACGCCGTGATGCCGCAGACGGTCGAGGCGATCAACCACGCCAAGGCCGCCAAGGTCCCGATGATCGTGGCGATCAACAAGATCGACAAGCACGAGGCGAACCCGACCAAGGTCCGCACCGACCTTCTCCAGCACGAAGTCGTGGTCGAAGCCATGTCGGGCGACGTGCAGGACGTGGAGGTTTCGGCCAAGACCGGTCTCGGCCTTGACGACCTCCTGGAAGCCATCGCGCTTCAGGCCGAGGTCCTTGAACTCCGCGCCAACCCGAACCGGGCGGCGTCGGGGGCGGTGATCGAAGCCAAGCTTGACGTAGGCCGCGGCCCCGTGGCCACTGTGCTCGTGCAGAACGGCACGCTGCGCAAGGGCGACATCTTCGTCGTCGGCGAACAGTGGGGCAAGGTCCGCGCGCTGATCAACGACAAGGGCGAGACGATCACTGAGGCCGGACCCTCGGTCCCGGTCGAAGTGCTGGGTCTCTCCGGCACGCCGTCCGCCGGTGACACGCTGAACGTCGTCGAGACCGAGGCGCAAGCCCGCGAGATCGCCGACTACCGGATCAAGACCGCCAAGGACAAGCGCGCCGCCGCAGGTGCCGCGACCACGCTGGAACAGCTGATGGCCAAGGCCAAGGCAGACCAGTCCGTCGCCGAACTGCCGATCCTGATCAAGGCCGACGTCCAGGGGTCCGCCGAGGCCATCGTCCAGGCGATGGAGAAGATCGGGAACGAGGAAGTCCGCGTCCGCGTGCTGCATTCGGGCGTCGGTGCCATCACCGACACCGACGTGGCTCTGGCCGAGGCGTCGAAGGCCCCGATCATCGGCTTCAACGTCCGCGCCAACGCCACCGCACGCGCTTCGGCCACCCAGAAGGGCGTCGAGATCCGCTACTACTCGATCATCTACGACCTCGTGGACGACATCAAAGCCGCCGCCTCTGGCCTCCTCAAGGCCGAGGTGCGCGAAACCTTCATCGGCTACGCGAAGATCCTCGAGGTCTTCAAGGTCTCGGGCGTCGGCAAGGTGGCAGGTTGCCTCGTCACCGAAGGCGTCGCCCGCCGGTCGGCTGGGGTCCGTCTCCTGCGCGACAACGTGGTGATCCACGAAGGCACGCTGAAGACACTGAAGCGTTTCAAGGACGAGGTGAAGGAAGTCATCTCGGGCCAGGAATGCGGCATGGCCTTCGAGAACTACGAGGACATCCGTCAGAACGATGTCATCGAGATCTTCGAGCGCGAGGAGGTCCAGCGCACGCTGGACTGACCGTGACCCTCGGCAAATGAAAAAGCCGGGCAGATTGCCCGGCTTTCTTCTTTCTAACCGGGTGGTCAGATGGCGCTGCGCAGCATCGGAATGGGCGAGCCCGTGAACTCCCGGTTGCCGACGCTGACCACGATGCGTCCGTCGGACAGGCTGCGAACCAGGACGCCCTGCACCTGAATGCAACTGCCGATCTGGATTGTTCTCAACATGGCGACGTCTCGTGTTTCTACTTTAAGTTGTGCATAGTTAACCCCAGGTGAGGGGCGTTGTCACTTCCAAAACGACAATATCAGAGCCAGTCCCGCAGAATCGGTATCAGAGGTAAATCCGCAGGTGGCATTGGATAGTCCCTCAGCCGGTTCGGGGCCACCCAGGCCAGCTTCTGGCCTTCTGTCGCGCGAACGATGCCCTGCCACTTCCGGCAGGCGAAAAGCGGCATCAAGAGGTGGAAGTCGTCGTAGCTGTGGCTCGCGAAGGTCAGCGGCGCCAGGCAGGAGGCCCAGGTGTCGATGTCCAGCTCCTCCTTTAGCTCGCGGATCAGCGCAGCTTCCGGCGTCTCGCCCGGTTCCACCTTGCCACCAGGAAATTCCCACAGGCCCGCCAGCGACTTTCCCTCCGGCCGCTGGGCCAGCAGGACCCGGCCGTCGGGGTCGATCAGGGCGACCGCCGAAACCAGCAGAGTCCTCATGACCGGTAGTCGGCGTTGATCTCGATGTAGCGGGCCGTCAGATCGCAGGTCCAGACCGACCGCTTCGACTTGCCAAGACCCAGATCGACGGCGAAGACCAGTTCCTGCCCCCTCATGTAGGCCGCGCCGTCCTCTTCCTGGTAATCCGGGTTCCGCCAGCCGTTCTGCGCCACCAGGATGTCGCCGAAGCGGATGGTCAGCCGGTCCCGCTCGGCCATCGCGCCGGACTTGCCGACTGCGGCGACGATCCGGCCCCAGTTCGGGTCCTGCCCGGCAACGGCAGTCTTGACAAGCGGCGAGTTTGCGATGGCAAAGGCCACCTTGGCCGCATCCTCGTCCGAGGCCGCGCCGGTCACCCGGACCTCGACCAGCTTGGTTGCGCCCTCGCCGTCACGCACGACCTGCAGCGCCAGATCGCGCATCACGCCATGCAGCGCCACTTCGAAAGCCTTGAGCGTCGGCCCCTTCAGCTCGGCCGCCTTGGACTGCCCCGTCGCGGCGATGAGAAGCGTGTCCGACGTCGAGGTATCGCTGTCCACGGTGATCGAGTTGAACGTCGCATCGACGTTGCGCGAAAGAAGCTTCTGCAACTGGTTCGCGCCGATCTTTGCATCGGTGAAGATGTAGACCAGCATCGTCGCCATGTCGGGCGCGATCATCCCCGACCCCTTGGCGATGCCCGAGATGTGGATCGGCCCGCCCTCGCCCTGGATCGTGGCTGCCGCCCCCTTGGGGAACGTATCGGTGGTCATGATCGCCTGGGCGGCCATTTCCACGGCATCTTCCTTCAGCGCCGCCACCAGATCCGGCACCTTGGCCGTGATACGGTCGTAGGGCAGCGGTTCACCGATGACGCCGGTGGAGGACGAGAACACGCGGCTGGCCGGAACCCCCAGCGCCTCGGCCACTGCGCCGGTCACCGCGGCCACAGCCTCGTCCCCGACCTTGCCGGTGAAGGCGTTGGAGTTGCCCGAGTTGACGACGATCGCCGCGCCAGCGCCGTCAGGAACCTTCATGGCAAGCTTCGCCTGGCAGTCGCGCACGCAGCCCGAGCGGGTCGAAGACCGGGTGAAGACCCCGGCCATCGTGGTTCCGGGCGCAAGGCGGACCAGCATCACGTCCTTGCGGTTCTGGTAGCGCACTCCGGCTTCGACGGCGGCGAACTCGGCTCCCTTGATCGCCGGCAGCACGGGGAAACTGGCAGGAGCCAGAGGCGAGACCGGCTTCAAGGCCTTCTTCGCCGCGACAACGACCTCTTCAACTGCCTCCGACACCGCCTCGGCGACCGGACCGGCGGCAGCGGTCAGGCTCTCCTTCAGCTTGCGGACCTTCTTCTTCAGGGCCTTCGCTTCGGCCTTCCAGTCAGTCTTCGCCATCGCCGTCCCCCCAAAGTTGCGTGCGTCAGTCGATCAGGGCCGAGTTCTTCAGGAGGGCAGGGTCCAGCGCCTCGCCTTCCCGCGTCACGGTCGCGGCCTTCGTCAGTTCCTCTATCTTCGCATTGATTGCCGCGTTCTCGATCTCGGCCGCAAGCTCTTCGCGCAGCTGGTCAAGCGTGGGTTTCTCGGCGACTCGCGTTTCCTTGACGAGGATGAGGTGGAAGCCGAAATCGGTCTGCACCGGGCCGGTAACCTCGCCCACCTTCGCGCCCACGACGGCGTCTTCGAAGGGCTTCACCATCATGCCAAGCCCGAACCAGCCCAGATCGCCGCCATTGGCCCCCGAGCCCGTGTCGGTCGACTTTGCCTTGGCGATCTCGGCGAAATCCGCGCCGCCGGCCAGTTCCGCCTTGATCGCGTCGGCTTCTTCCTGCGTTGCAACCAGGATATGCGCCGCATTGTATTCGGTCTGCGGGGCCGCATCCTTGAACCGCGCATCATAGGCGGCCTGCAGCGCCTCGTCGGTGACCGCGCTCGCCACAAGCATCTCGATCGCGATGCCGGACACCAGCCCGCGCTTGTCGTTGTCGATGGTGGCCATCACCCGGGGACCAAGCTCGCCCACCGACTGGGCCAGGACTTCCTGCTGGATCAGCTGGTTGTAGATGCCCTTGTACAGTACGTCGTCCGGAAGCTGCTGGTACTCCGGCGGCAGCGTCTCGCGCAGGGCGATCATGTGTCCCAGGGTGATCTTCACCCCATTCACAGTCGCGACCACGGTATCTGCCGTCTCGCCCTCGGCCAGCGCGGGACCGGCCAGCGCCATCGTCAAAGCCGCGACCGACCAGAATTTCGAGCGTTTCATCATTTTCACCTACTCCTGATCGCGGCCTTTGGCCTGCTTAAGTTGACTATGCCAGTGCTTCCCCTTACATCGCGACAGTCGCGTGGAACGGGCTCGACCGGTCATGCTCTGGACCTTCTAGGGAAGGCCGTGAGGGCGGGCAAGCCCAACGGCCACACGATGCTGTCAGAGAAGCCGCCCCACGGAGAAAACATGCTGGGACTTGGATCGATTGCGCGGAAGGTGTTCGGAACCCCGAACGACCGCAAGGTAAAGTCCGTCCGCCCCGTCGTGGCACAGATCAACGCGCTCGAGCCGGAATTCCAGAAGCTCACCGACGAGGGGATCATCGCCAAGACACGCGAGTTCCAGAAGCGCGTGCAGGAAGGCGGCGAAAGCCTTGAGTCGATCCTCCCCGAAGCCTTCGCCAATTGCCGCGAGGCGGCACGCCGTGCGCTGGGTCTCCGCGCCTTCGACGTCCAGCTGAAGGGCGGCATGTTCCTGCACCAGGGCAACATCTCCGAAATGAAGACGGGCGAGGGGAAAACTCTCGTCGCGACCTTCGCCGCCTATCTGAATGCGCTGACCGGGCGCGGCGTGCATGTCGTCACTGTCAACGACTACCTCGCCAAGCGCGACGCCGAATGGATGGGCAAGGTCTACGCCGCGCTCGGAATGACCACGGGCGTCGTCTATTCGCAGCAGCCGGATGACGAGAAGAAGGCCGCCTACCGCGCCGACATCACCTATGCCACGAACAACGAGCTTGGGTTCGACTACCTGCGCGACAACATGAAATCCTCGCTCGAGGACATGGCGCAGCGCGGCCACCACTACGCTATCGTCGACGAGGTGGACTCGATCCTGATCGACGAGGCCCGGACGCCCCTCATCATCTCTGGCCCGAGCCAGGACCGCAGCCCGCTTTACAGCGCGGTGGACAAGGTGATCCCGCACCTGCAGCCGGAACACTACACGGTCGACGAAAAGACCCGCGGCGTCACCCTGACCGAGGAAGGCAACGACGTCATCGAGGATCTTCTGCGCCAGGCCGGCATCCTGCCCGAGGGGCAGAGCCTCTACGCCGCGGAAAGCACGTCGATCGTCCACCACGTCAACCAGGCGCTCAGGGCGCACAAGCTGTTCTTCAAGGACCAGCAGTACATCGTCCGCGATGGCGAAGTGATGCTGATCGACGAATTCACCGGCCGCATGATGAAGGGCCGCCGCCTGTCGGAGGGCCTGCACCAGGCAATCGAGGCGAAGGAAGGGGTTAAGATCAACCCCGAGAACGTCACCTACGCCAGCGTGACCTTCCAGAACTACTTCCGCCTTTACGAGAAACTGGGCGGCATGACCGGCACCGCCGCGACCGAAGCCGAGGAATTCCGCGAGATCTACGGCCTTGGCGTGGTGGAAGTGCCGACCAACCGTCCGGTCGCCCGGATCGACGACCACGACCAGGTCTTCCGCACCGCGCGCGAGAAGTACGACGGCATTCTGGTGGCGCTGAAGGAAGCGCACGAGAAGGGGCAGCCGATCCTCGTCGGCACCACCTCCATCGAGAAATCGGAACAGCTCTCCGCCCTGCTCAAGGGTGCCGGCATCCCGCACAACGTCCTGAATGCGCGCCAGCACGAACAGGAAGCCAAGATCGTCGCCGACGCGGGCAAGCTTGGCGCGGTGACCATCGCCACGAACATGGCCGGCCGCGGCACCGACATAAAACTCGGCGGCAACGTCGAATTCAAGATCATGGAGGCGATCGCCGCCGATCCCGAAGGCGATCACGTCGCCATCCGCGAGCGCATCGAGGCCGCCCACAAGGACGAGGAAGAGGCCGTCAAGCAGGCCGGGGGCCTGTTCGTCCTTGGGACCGAGCGCCACGAAAGCCGCCGCATCGACAACCAGCTCCGCGGCCGGTCTGGCCGTCAGGGTGACCCGGGCCGCTCGGCCTTCTTCCTGTCGCTGGAAGACGACCTGATGCGCATCTTCGGCTCCGAACGGCTGGACAAGATCCTGTCCACGCTCGGCATGAAGGAAGGCGAATCCATCGTCCATCCCTGGGTGAACAAGTCGCTGGAAAAGGCCCAGGCCAAGGTCGAAGGCCGCAACTTCGACATCCGCAAGCAGCTTCTGAAATTCGACGACGTGATGAACGACCAGCGCAAGGCGATCTTCTCGCAGCGGATGGAGATCATGCAGGCCGACCACGTCGCCGACGTCGCCGCCGACATGCGCCACCAGCTGATCGAGGACCTCGTCGACCTCGCCATGCCGCCCAAGTCCTACCCGGACGCCTGGGACACCGACGCGCTCACCGCCTCGGTCCGCGACATGCTGAACATGGACCTGCCGATTGCCGATTGGGCCGCCGAAGAAGGCGTGGACCAGGGCGTCGTGCTGGAGCGGATCATCGAGGCCTCGGACAAGATGATGGCCGAGAAGACCGAGAAGTTCGGCGCCGCCACCATGCAGACCATCGAGAAGCAGGTGCTTCTGCAGGCCATCGACAGCAAGTGGCGTGAACATCTTCTGCGGCTTGAACACCTCCGCTCGGTGGTGAACTTCCGCGGCTACGCGCAACGCGACCCGCTAAACGAGTACAAGACCGAAGCCTTCCAGCTGTTCGGCAATCTGCTGAACTCGCTTCGGGAACAGACGACGCAGCAATTGTCGCGCATTCGTCCCGTGACCAAGGAAGAGCAGGAAGAGATGGTGCGCCAGATGGCGGCCGCCCAGGCCGCGGCGCAGCAGCCGAAGGTGGTGGAAGCCGCGGCGGCTGCTCCTGCCGCTGCCACTGCCGCCGTGGCCGCTGCTCCCGCTGCCGAGGCCGCCACGCGACTGCCCGGCTTTGACGAGGCCGACCCGACCACCTGGGGCAACCCCGGGCGCAACGACCTCTGCCCCTGCGGTTCGGGCGAGAAGTTCAAGCACTGCCACGGTCGCCTCGCCTGAGGCGACCCCCGGCCGGGGCCTGCGTCCCGGCCCGATCAGGGCAGCAAACGTAAGCCTTCCCAAATATTGCCATTTCTCCGCCCCTATTCGGCTCTAACCCGGAAACGGTAACGATTCTTGACCGGGGCACTGCCATGCTTTGGGGCAAAAGGGTTCTAAGGGTATCCGCCGTTCTGGCGGTCGCCGTCGGGGCCGCCCACACAGCTGAAACACTGAAGGCCCCCGCGGCCGAGCATTCGCTTTTGCTGACTGCGGCTGAAGCGGTGCGCGACGAGCGTCCTGTCGACCGGGTCGCGGCCGCCGTCCCCGAATCCGCTTCGCTCAGCACCCCGTCGGCAGCCGGGCTGGGGACCGTCACCGGCATAACCTCGGTTGCGGCCGAAGCTCCTTCACCCGCAGCCGAGGGCTGCGAGGCCCAGCTGGCGCTTTCCGCGCTGCCCGGCGCGATGATCGAGGCGCGTCTCGCTGCACCCTGCAACCGGGGCGAACGCTTCATTGTCCGGCATTCCGGCCTGTCCTTCTCGGCCCAGACCAAGGCTGATGGCATCGCTACCGTGGTGCTGCCCGCGCTTCGCACGGATGCGATGGTCGCCGTCTACCTGCAGGACGCCCGTCTGGTATTGGGCCGGGTCTCCGTGCCCGATGCCGCGTCCTATGCCCGCTATGCGATCAGCTGGGACAGTCCGCTCGAGATGGAACTTCGCGTCACGGATGGCGACCGTGTTCTGATCGGAAGCCCTGTCCTGTCGGGGGCCGAGCAGGGCGTCTTCGCGCTTGGTCAGCCCAAGCTGCCATCGCCGGTTCTCGCGCGCGTTTATTCGGTCCCGGGAAAGGACCTTGGCACGGCCGAAATCACCGGCGAGCTGCTCATTACCCCGGCGACTTGCGGCCGCACCCTCCGGGTCGAGACGGTCCACTCTGCCGGGGGTGTCGCCACCACCACCGAAGAGACCATCGCCGTGCCTCTCTGTGGAACGTCAGGCGACATTCTGGTGTTGAAGAATCTTGCGCCCGGCCTGAAACTCGCCGCTCCGAAGTAAGGACCGGATTGGCGGAGTATGGGTGTGAAGGCGGGACTCGTGGCGCTCTGCGCTGCGCTGTGTATTCCAGGACCTGCCGATGCCCAGGACATCACCCTGGTCGCCCGCGAGGGCGGTATCGTGCTGACCGGCACGCTTCAGGGCTATGACGGCGAATTCTACCGGATCGACACTGCCTACGGACCGCTGACCGTGGATGGCCAGGGGGTGATCTGCGAAGGTCCCGCCTGCCCCGACCTCATCGCGCCCCGGGCCGTCATGCGGGTGGTGGGGGCATCCGACGCCGCGCCCCTGCTCCCGGCGCTTTTCCAGGCCTTCGCCAAGGCGCGGGGCCTGGTCTACGAAACGCCCGAGGGCGCGGGCTTCCAGGCCCGGATCCTGGACCCGGAAAGCCGTCAGGAACTGGCCGAGGTCTCCTTCACCCCGATGGCACCCGAACTGGCCACCGCGGCGCTGCAGGACGGTTCCGCGGACCTGAAGCTTGCCTTCCGGGCCGAGCCCGACCTCGGGACTCACGCCGTCGCGATGGACGCGCTGGTGGTTCTGGTCGCGCCGGACAATCCGACGCCCGAAATCTCCACGGTCGAGCTTGCAAAGGTCTTGGCCGGCGAGGTGGATAACTGGGCACAGATCGGCGGCCCGGACATGCCGGTCGTCCTGCACGCGCTTGCGGCCGACGCCGATCTGCAACGCGCCCTGGCAGAGCGGCTCGGCACCGAGGACAAGGCCGCCGTGCAACATCCCGACCTTGCCACTCTGGTCGAGGCCGTGGCGAAAGACCCCTGGTCCATCGCCATCTCCGGCCGCTCCGCAATTGCCCCGGCCCGCCGGATGCCTCTGACCGACAGCTGCGGCTTCCCCCTTCTGCCCACGTCCCTTGCCATCAAGGCCGAGGATTATCCCCTCGCCCTCCCCGTTCTGCTGCTGACCCCCAAGCGCCGCCTTCCGCTTCTGACGCGCGAGTTCCTGGATTTTCTCCGCACGCCCGATGCGCAGGCCGCGGTTGCTTCGGCGGGATTCGTGGACCGTTCCGCCAGCCGCCAGCCGATGACCGCAGACGGGCTGCGGCTGATCAACGCGATCCAGGGCGCGGGCGAGGACGTGACCCTCGACGACCTGAAGCGCCTCGCCGGGATCATGGACGGGGCGGACCGGGTCTCCCTCACCTTCCGCTTCGAGGACGGTTCCTCCACCCTCGACGCCCTGTCTCAGGACAACCTCCTGGACCTTGCCCAGTTGATCGCCGCGGGGCAGTTCCGCGACCAGAAGCTGGTGCTTGCCGGCTTCTCCGACGGCTCGGGCGCCGCCGAGGCGAATCTGGCGCTGTCGGTGGAACGCGCGGCCAAGGTGGCCCAGGAACTGGCCGCGGTCGCCCCCGACCTTGCCCCCGCCGACTTGCCCGTGGTGGAGGGCTTCGGCGAAGCTCTCCCGATGGCCTGCGACGAAACCGCCATCGGCCGCCAGCTCAATCGCCGTGTCGAACTCTGGGTCGTCCCCGACTTTGCCCCGGCCGAAGCGGACGCTCCCGCGCCTTAGGCCAGGTACTCAGCCAGGGTCTGTTTCGTCCCGACCGCCCAGAGCCGGTTCAGCCAGCGCTCGAAAGCCCCCGCAAAGCGGGCATCCTGCCCCAGGTCGCCGTAGACCGCCGACATCTCCAGCCATGCCGCCGGCCGCGCCTTCGCCGCCTTGGACCGCTGCACCAGCGCGTCCCAATCCGGGTCGTTCGGCGGGATATGCGTCCCGCTGTCCGTCTCGCCATAGCAGTAGCGGCACCACATGGCCGAGACCAAGGCCAGCCCCTCTACCGACCCGCCCGCCGCCAGCGCATCGCGGACCCCTGGCACGATGAACTTCGGCTGCCGGTTCGACCCGTCCAGGCACAACCGCCGCTCGGTATCCGCGACCTCCGGGTTCGAGAACCGCTCTACGATAAGCCGATAATAATCTCCGAGGTTCGTATCAGGCACCGGCGGGATGTAGGGGATGATCTCGTTGATCTCGACCTTGTCCAGAAGCCCCTTGATCAGCGGGTTCGCCATCGCCTCGTGCACGAACTCGATGTCCATCAACCCGCCCGGATAGGCGATTGTCGCGTGCCCGCCGTTCAGGATGCGGATCTTCATCATCTCGAAATTGTGGACATGCGGGGTCAGCGTCACCCCCACCTTCTCCCACGCCGGTCTGCCCGCCGGGAAATTGTCCTCCAGCACCCACTGCCGGAACGGCTCGCAGGTCACCGGGACCGGGTCATCTCCCAACCCGAATGCCGCCGCTATCGCCCGTTCCCTCGGGCCAGTCGCCGGGGTGATCCGGTCTACCATCCCGTTCGGAAAGGCCACGTTCGCGGCAATCCAGTCCGCCAACGCCGGATCGGCCAGCCGCGCCAGGCCCACCACCGCCGCCTTGGTCACATGCCCGTTCCCCGGCAGGTTGTCGCAGGACATCACCGTGAACGGAGCCACCCCCGCCGCGCGCCGAGCCTTCAAGGCCGCGATGATCGCGCCAAAGGCCGTCCGGTGCGGGTTCTCGGCGTCCGCCACGATCTCGGGGTGCGAGGGGTCAAACTGCCCCGTCGCCGGATTGATGAAGTACCCGCCCTCGGTCACCGTCAGCGAAACGATCCGGATTTCCGGCCGCGCCATCGCCGCGATAAGCGCTGCGTTGTCGGCCTCGACCGGCAGGAAGTCGATCATCGACCCCACCCGCCGCGCCGATTTGCCCTTCGGGTCCAGCTCGATCACCGTCGACAGGCAATCCTGCGCCTTCAAGGCCTCGCGCATCCGGGCATCGCCCTCGCGCACCCCGGCCCCCAGGATCGCCCAGTCGTGATTCAGTCCCATCCCGAACAGGTCATCCAGGTACACGGCCATATGCGCCCGGTGGAAGTTCCCGAGGCCAATATGCACGATCCCCGGGGTCAGCTTCGAACGATCATAGGCAGGCGTCTGCACGGTCATGGCTCAGCTCATCCAGTTGCCGCCGTCGACGTTCAACGTCTGGGCGACGATGTAATCCGCATCCGAGGACGCCAGGAACACGGCGGCCCCGGTCATGTCCTCGGGCCGACCCATGCGGCCATAAGGCACGGCAAGGCCGACCTCTTTCTTCTTCTGTCCCAGGGGTTTCCCCTCATACTTCGCGAAAAGGGCATCCACCGCGTCCCACATCGGGGTATCCACCACGCCAGGGGCGATACCATTCACGTTGATCTTGTGCTTGATCAGATCCAGCCCCGCTGACTGCGTCAGGCTGATGATCGCAGCCTTCGAGGCGCAATAGACCCCCACCAGCGCCTCACCCCGGCGGCCCGCCTGCGACGCCATGTTGATGATCTTGCCGCCCCGACCTTGCGCGATCATCACCTTCGCCACAGCCTGCAGCGGGAACAGCGTCCCCGCGACGTTGACCGCAAAGACCTTGTCATAGCTTTCCCGCGTGATGTCGACGATGGGCGCCAGATCGAAGATCGCCGCGTTGTTCAGCAGGATGTCGATCCCCCCGCCCCAGTCCGCCGCCGCCTTGACCCCTGCGTCGATCGACGCCTGGTCCGTCACGTCCATCGTGATCCCCAGCGCCTTTTCCCCCAGCTTCGCCGCAGCCTCCTGCGCGCCGCCGACATCGGCGATCACCACCCGAGCGCCTTCCTTCAGGTAGGCCTCCACGAAGGCCAACCCGATGCCCCGCGCCCCGCCCGTCACAAGCGCCGTCTTCCCTGCAAGTCTCATATCGCCAGTCCATTCGTGTCAAAGCGGTGAATTTTCCCGGCCGGAGCCAGACGGATACGGTCGCCGTGGTGCGCGTTGATCTCGCCCGGGGCGCGGACGGTCAACGTGCCCACGCCCTCCACCGCGACCTTCAGGAAACTGTCGGACCCCAGATGCTCCGACAGGCCGACGACACCCTCCCACGGCCCATCGCCGACCGAGATATGCTCGGGCCGCACGCCGATCGTATGGGCGTTGTGCTTTGCGGCCTCGGCCCCTTCGATGAGGTTCATCTTGGGCGAGCCGATAAAGCCTGCGACGAACAGGTTCCGGGGATGGTTGTATAGCTCCAGCGGAGCGCCGACCTGCTCGATCCGACCGGCGTTCAGGACCACGATCTTGTCGGCCATCGTCATGGCTTCCACCTGGTCGTGCGTCACATAGATCATCGTGGTCTTCAGCGACTGGTGCAGTTCCGAAATCTCCTGCCGCATCCCGACCCGCAGGGCCGCATCGAGGTTCGACAACGGCTCGTCGAACAGGAAGGCCGCCGGTTCCCGCACGATGGCCCGCCCGATGGCCACCCGCTGCCTTTGCCCACCCGACAACTGGCCCGGACGACGGTCCAGATAGTTCGACAGGTTCAGCACCTTGGCCGCGCGTTCCACGCGCTTGGCCTGCTCTTCGGGCGACATGCCCGCCATCTTCAGCGGAAATGCGATGTTCTTCCGGACCGTCATGTGCGGGTAAAGCGCGTAAGACTGGAACACCATCGCGAGGCCCCGCTTGGCGGGCGGCAGGTTCGTCGCGTCCTTGCCGTCGATGTCGATCACACCGCTGGTGGTATCCTCCAGTCCTGCGATCAGCCGCAGAAGCGTAGACTTCCCGCAGCCGGACGGCCCGACGAACACGACGAACTCGCCATCCTCGATGGTGAGGTCGATGCCCGGGATGACGTCGACCTCGCCAAACGACTTTCGCACCTTGGTCAGTTGGATCTTGCCCATGTTGTCCTCACTTCACCGCGCCGAAGGTCAGGCCGCGGACGAGTTGCTTCTGGCTGAACCAGCCAAGGATCAGGATCGGCAGGATCGCCATCGCGCTGGCTGCCGAGAGTTTCGCGTAGAACAGCCCCTGCGGCGCCGAGAAGCTGGCGATGAAGGCCGAGAGGGGCGCCGCCTTGGTGGTCGTCAGGACGATGGTCCAGAACGCCTCGTTCCAGGCGAGGATGATGTTCAGAAGCATGGTCGAGGCGATCCCGGGCAGCGCCATCGGCGTCAGGACATAGATGATCTCGCCCGAAAGCGTCGCCCCGTCCATCCGGCTGGCCTCCAGGATTTCCCCGGGGATTTCCTTGAAGTAGGTGTAAAGCATCCAGATGATGATCGGCAGGTTCATCAGCATCAGGACCAGCACCAGCCCGATCTTGGTGTCGATCAGGCCAAGCCGCTGGAAGATCAGGTACAGCGGGATCATCACCGCCACCGCAGGCATCATCTTGGTGGACAGCATCCACATCAGCAGGTCCTTGGTCTTTTTCCCCGGCACGAAAGCCATCGCCCAGGCGGCGGGGATGGCAATCACAAGGCCCAGCAGAGTCGAGCCGACCGCGATGACCACGGAATTCCAGAAGAACCGCGGGTAATCCGACCGCGCCCAGACCTCGGCATAGTTCTCCAGCGTCCAGTCGGCCGACAGGAACTGCGGCGGCATCGCGACGGCGCTGGGCTCGGTCTTGAAGCTCGTGAGGATCATCCACAGGACCGGGAAGAAGATCAGCAGCGCCACGAACCAGGCGGCGGCGGTGGTGATCCACATGCGGCGGGGGGAAAGGGCGCGGGCCATCTCAGTTCTCCAGGTTCCGGCCAAGGCCGCGCATCAGGAAATAGGCCACGATGTTCGCCAGGATCACCGCGATGATCCCCCCGGCTGCGGCCCGCCCGATGTCCTTCGCTGCGATGGCCTGCTTGAAGATCATGTAGGGAAGCGTGGTCGAGGCCGATCCTGGCCCCCCTTGGGTAGTCGTGAAGATCTCGCCGAAGATGCCCAGAAGGAAGATCGTCTGGATCAGGATCACCACCGTGATCGCCCGCGTCAGGTGCGGCAGGATGATGTAGCGGAACCGCTCGAACGGTCCCGCCCCGTCCATCTCGGCCGCCTCAAGCTGTTCCGATGACAACGACTGCAGCGCGGTCAGAAGGATCAGCGTTGCGAAGGGCAACCATTCCCAAGAGACGATGAAGATGACCGACCACATCGGATACTGCTCCAGGAACAGGATCGGCTGCATCCCGAAGCCCCGCGCCACGGCCGCGAACAACCCGTTCTGCGGATGCATGAACAGGTTCTCCCAGATCGACGCGGCCACGGGGGGCATGACGAAGAACGGCGCGATCACCAGGATGCGCAGGAAGCCCTGGCCCTTGACCGGCTGGTCGATGAGCAAGGCGATCAGGATACCCAGCACCACGGTGATGATGAGAACGCCCCCGACCAGCGCCAGCGTGTTGAACAGGGCCAGCCAGAAGTCGGGCGAGTTGAAGAACCAGACGTAGTTGTTGAACCCGACCCAACCCGTCCGGTCCGGAGACAAGAGGCGGTAGAGCCGGAACGAATAGTACAGCGTCATCGCCAGCGGCACGATCATCCAGATCAGAAGCAGCACCACCGAGGGCGCCACCATCATGCGGGCGGCCAAGCGGCTGGATTGCGTGGACATGGGCGGCCTCCCCGGGCTTGGATGACGAAAGGGTGCGACCGCGATGCGGGCCGCGCAAGCACTGATACGGGTTTCGCTTTGAAGGGGTGGCTTGCGGATCTCTGGGG
>Ga0208243_1000074_pt1 | contig 106129 bp, 97 predicted proteins | sample Subbio2Aug_QV12A_FD_184826 | JGI IMG/M metagenome (GOLD analysis project Ga0208243, IMG submission 184826) | Serpentinite rock and fluid subsurface biosphere microbial communities from McLaughlin Reserve, California, USA - CR12Aug_QV12A (SPAdes) | ecosystem: Environmental > Terrestrial > Deep... | reverse complement strand
CCCCAAGACCCGCCGCAAGGCGGGTTTTTCGTTTCCAGACCCGCCACCGACCCCCCTCTAGGGTTTTGCGTACCAACCGTGAGCCGGCAGCATCGCCGCTCATGTCCAAGAAACCCCGATCCACCACCGACTGGGAAGCCGTCGAACTCCTGTACCGGCCGGGGGTCATGTCCCTGCGCGCCATAGCCTCCGCACACGACTGCACCGAGGGCGCCATCAGGAAGCGCGCCAAGCAGTTCGGATGGACCCGCGATCTCAACGCCAAGGTGCGCGCCAAGGCCGAGGAACTGGTACGCAAGGCCGAGGTACGCAACGAAGTACGCAACGGGCCCGAGGCGAAGGAGTCGGAGCGCCAGCAGATCGACGTTTCGGCCCAGCTTCAGGCGAACGTGGTGCTCAGGCACCGGACCGCCATCGGCCGGCACCAGAACCTCGTGGACAAGATGCTGACCGAGCTGGAGGCCCTGGTGGACAACCCGGAGGCCTTCGCCGCCCTGGGCGCCCTGCTGTACGCCCCAGACGAGAACGGCCGGGACAAGCTCAACGAGATCTACCAGAAGGTCATCGCCATGCCTGGCCGGGTGGACAGCGCCAAGAAGCTGGTCGAGACGCTGGAGAAGCTGGTCAAGATGGAGCGGGAGTCGTTCGGCCTGAACGACGCGGCCAAGAGCGACGATGACCCCATGGCCGGCGGCCGGACCATCACCGACGCCGAGCGCGCGGTGCGCCTGCTGCACGTCCTGCGCGCTGGAGGTGCCAGCGAATGAACACCCTGGCCGAAGCGCTGGAGGCCGTGAAGGCCATGACGCCCGAGCAGAAGGCCAATTTCGACAAGGCCCTGTTCGCCGGCGGTGCGCCCCTGTGGGTGCCCCAGCCTGGCCCGCAGTTGTCCGCTTTCCAGAGCAAGGCCGACATTGTGTTCTACGGTGGCGCGGCCGGCGGCGGCAAGACCGACCTGCTGCTGGGCCTGTGCCTGACCGAGCACGAGCACTCCATCGTGTTCCGCCGCGAGGCGGTGCAGCTCACCGGCATCGAGGAACGCATGGCCGGCATCCTGGGCACCCGCAACGGCTACAACAGCCAAAAAGGCCTGTGGCGTCTACCAGGCGGCCGGGTCATGGAGTTGGGCAGCGTGAAGGAGCCCGACGATTGGATGAAGTACCAGGGCCGGCCGCACGACCTCAAGGCCTTCGACGAGATCACCCACTTCACCGAGGCGCAGTTCCGCACCCTGATCGGCTGGAAGCGCACCGACAACCCCAAGGTGCGCCAGCGCGTGGTGTGTGCCGGCAACCCGCCCACCACCGCCGAGGGCGAGTGGGTCAAACGCTACTGGGCCGCCTGGCTGGACCCGAACCACCCGAACCGGGCCAAGCCGGGGGAACTGCGCTGGTACGTCACGAACGAGAAGGGCGAGGACATGGAGGTGCCCGGCTCCGAGCCGGTGCTGGTGGGCGGTGAGCCCATGAAGCCGCAGAGCCGCACGTTCATCCCCAGCTCGGTCGAGGACAACCTGTTCCTGCTGGAGACGGGCTACAAGGCCACCCTGCAGTCCCTGCCGGAGCCGCTGCGCTCCCAGATGCTGCGTGGCGACTTCCAGGCCGGCGCCGCCGACCCGGCGTGGCAGCTCATCCCCACCGAGTGGGTCAAGGCCGCCCAGGCCCGCTGGAAGCCGCGCGAGGTCAAGGGCGACATGACCTGCCTGGGCCTGGACCCGTCCCGTGGCGGCCTGGACAAGACATCCGCCGCCCGCCGACACGGCCAGTGGTTCGATGAGCTGGTGACTGCGCCCGGCATCGTGACCAAGGACGGCCCGACCGCTGCAGCCTTCGCTGCCCCCCTGCTGCGCAACGGCGCCCCGGTGGCGGTCGACGCCATCGGCATCGGATCGAGCGCCCTGGACTTCCTCAACGGCCTGGGCCTGCTGGTCTACCCGGTGGTGGGCTCCGAAGCCTCTCCCATGCTGGACAGCAGCGGGCAGATGCGGATGCGCAACCGCCGCGCGGAAATGTACTGGCGCCTGCGCGAAGCGCTGGACCCCACCAACCCCGACCCGATCAGCCTGCCGCCCGATCAGGAGCTCCTGGGCGACCTCACGGCCGTTCGCTACAAGGTCGTGACCATGGGCAAGCAGGCGGCCATCCAGATCCGCGACAAGGACGAAATCCGCGAGGTGCTGGGCCGCTCCCCCGACAAGGGCGACTCCGTGGCCATGACCTTCTGCGACGGCATCCCGAAGGTGCACAAGGGCAAGGTGGAGAAGTCCTGGCGCGACCGCCTCAAGGCCACGAACAGAAACAACGGATCGGCTCAAGCCGCCTGACACCATGAACAACGCATCCGCCGCCGCCGGCAAGGCCACCCCCAGCGAAGACAAGCTGGCCTTCTGGCTGGCCAACCGCTGCGACCAGCTCGCGTTCCTGACCATGGCCGGCATCAGCTACGCCTTCAAGAACAACGGCGCCCCGCGCGTGAACAGCCCGTTCCCGCAACTGGCCTTCGCCGCCAACGTGTCGGCCCCGACCAGCAAGCGTGCCCTGATGTTCGACGGCACCAGCCTGCAGACGTCCAACACCGGCTCCATCACCACCGCGTTCGTGCCCAAGTACACGATGATCGTGGACCTGATCGCCTACGCGAAGGAGCACTACGTCAAGCCGCTCATGTCCGGCGGCAAGGCGTACTACGTCCTGTTCGTGCACCCGCAGACCCTGGCCGCGCTCAAGAAAGACCCGGACTACCAGCGTGCCGTCGTGGCCGTGGCCACCAAGGCCGGCCTGGACAGCCCGTGGTTCACCGGCGCGACCGTGACCGTGGATGGCGCCGTGATCCACGAGCACAACCTGGTCTACAACACCAAGGGCGCAGCCCCGGGATCGAAGTGGGGCGCTGGCGGCAACGTCAACGGCACCCGCAGCATGCTGTGCGGCGCTCAGGCCCTGGGCATGGCCGACCTGGGCAACCCGGAATGGACCGAAAAGCTGTTCCAGTACGACAGCCAGCAGGGCATCAACATCGACAAGATGATGGGCCTCCTGAAGCCGCGCTTCTACTCGATCTACGACGGGTCGGTGGAGGACTTCGGCATCGTGACCTGCGACCACTACCTGCAGTAATCGCAGCGCCCCCACGGGGGTGCTGCCTTCGGCGGCGGCGCCCCCTTTCTCCCCCTGTTGCTGAAAGGAGCACACCATGCCGATCAAAAAGAACTCTGGCCGTCAGGAACTGATCGTCGCCTATGTGGACATTGCGTTGGCCGATCTGGTCAACAACGTGGCCCAGGCTGCGCTGGATCTGCCGCCCGGCGCCGTCATCGTGGATGGCGCCCTCGTGACCACCGAGGCCTGGAACTCGACCACCTCGGACGTGATGGATGTGGGTGACGCCACGACCGGCGCCCGCTACCTCACCGACGGCAACATCCGCGCCCTCGGTGCCCGCGTGCCTCTGGTGCCCACCGGCTTTGTGCACACGACCTCCCAGCCCGCCCTGACCGTCACCTGGACGTCCGGCGGCGGCACCCCGACCACCGGCAAGGTGCGTCTGGAGGTTGCCTACTACGTCATCGGCCGCGCTGCCTTCAGCTACGGCCTGTGACCGTCAGGACAGCTTTCGCAGTTGTCTCCAGTGGAGGGCCCTAACCGGCCCATTTAACCCCCCAGGGCTTGATCCCCCTGGGGTTTTTTGAGGATCTCACCATGAAATTCCGTTCCCCCACTGATGAGCCGGTGTACCTGGGCCTGACGAGTGGCCACACCGTGGTTGTTCCCCGCGAGGGCGTCGAGCTGGACGCCAAGTGGAACAAGACCGCCATCGCCAATGGCTGCATCCCCGGCACCCTGACCGACGAGGAGGCCGCCCTGCTTGCCGCCGGCGATGCCGCTGCCGCCTCCGTGCCCGGCTTCGACCGCCACGGCGAAATCACCAAGGTGCTGACCAAGATGCTGGATATGTCCGAGGAAGGTCTGTTCCGCCAGGACGGCCGCCCGGACATGCGCAAGGTCAACGCCATGCTGGGCTTCCAGGCCGAGCGCACCGAGATCGACAAGGCTTGGGACGAGCTGGCCGAGTCCCTGCAGGGCGACAAGGCCGATTCCAAGCAGAGCGGCGAGGCGAAGTAAGCCATGAACGTCGGAGACTTCATCGACCTGTTCCGGTCGGACACCCGCGACCTGACCGACCCGTTCCTGTGGTCGGACGAGGACATCGTGCGGTATCTGAACGAGGCAGTCGATGAGGCCGCCGAGCGCGCCAAGCTGATCGAGGACAGCGTGTCCGCCGACTGCTGCGTCATCACGCTGGTCCCCGGGCAGGCCACCTACAACCTGCACCCCTCTGTGCTGCATGTGAAGCGGGCCACCTTCAACGGCAAGCCCCTGCACGCCACCAGCGTGGAGGCCGAGGACAACCAGGGCTTCGGCTGGGAGAACCGCGAGGGCGCGGAGCCGCAGAAGGCCATCGTCAACGGCCAGGCGACCACGATCACCCTCGTGCCCAAGCCGACCCAGGCCGGCACCGTGCGCCTGACCGTATTCCGCACGCCGCTGGCGCCCCTGGACGTCACCGACCTGGACGCCGAGCCCGAGCTCAAGCCGGTCTACCACGTCCGCCTGAAGAACTGGATGTACCGCTGCGCCTACCTCAAGCGCGACGCCGAAACGCTCAACGAGGCCCGGGCGGCCGAGTACGAGGGCATGTTCGAACGCGACTTCGGCACCAGGCCGTCGGCCAACACCCAGCGCACCCGCAACGACAAGCGCCCGCCGGTGACGCGCTTCAACCCGTACTGGTGAGCGCGTGAAGATCGACACCTTCAAGGGCATCAACAACCGCCGTCCGATCGACCGCCTGGGCGTCTCGGATGAGGCGGCATTCGTGCGCGACGCCGCCAACGTGGATCTGAGCGCGGCCGGCACCTTCCAGCGCCGGGCCGGCTACGACCTCGTGCAAGCCACGGGCAACGGGCGCGGCCTGTTCGCCCCGAAGTCCGGGATCTGCGCCTACTACGCCGCCGGCAACCAGCTCATGCACTTCGACGGCGAAGCCACCTCCACCCCGATCAAGACGCTGGCATCGGCCGTGTCGGAGATGGCCTATGCGGACACCCCGCGCGGCGTGGTCGCCTCCGACGGCTACAGCCTGAGCCTCCTGGACGACCTGACCGTGAGCGACCTGTCCCCGGCCAGCGTGAGCCCGCGCCCGGTGGCCAGCGCCAGCCCGGGCGGCGCGCTGCCGGCCGGCGCCTACATGGTCACGACCGCCCATGTGGACGCCCAGGGCCAGCGCAGCAGCTTCGACCTGCCCCAATCGGTCGACGTGCCCGCCGGCGGACGGATCACCCTGACCCGCGCGGCCAGCCCGCAGCGCCTGGTGGTGTTCGTGACCGCCCCGGACGGCGAGGTGTTCTACAACGCCGGCACCATGCTCCCGGGCGAGACGTCCCTGGACGTGGCCATCAGCAGCACCGGCGGCGAACCCATGGCCTACACCGTCATGGCCCCGCTGCCGGCCGGCGAGGCCCTGGCGTATCACAAGGGCCGGCTCTACAGCGCGGTGGGCAACATCGTCGCGCACAGCATGGCCTTCAACCTGGGCCTGTACCGGCCGGCGGTGGACTTCATCCCCCTGGACGCACGGGTCACGCTGCTGGCGGCCGTGGAGGGCGGGCTCTACATCGGCACGGCCAAGGCCATCCACTTCCTGCCCAGCGGCACCCCCGAGCAGGCCACGCTCCGCAAGGTGGCCGGCTACGGCGCCGTCAAGGGCACCCTGGCCACGATCCCGGACAGCACCGACGTCATGTTCTTCACCGATCGGGGCCCGGTTCGTGCCACCTCCACCGGTGAGCTGGCGCTGCTTCAGGACCGGGACATTGCGTTCTCCAAGTCCGACAGCGGCGCCGCCCTGGTCCGCGAGTCCAACGGTATGCGCCAGTTCCTGGCCACCCTCGCCAACCCCGCGCCCAGCGCAGCCGCCGTCATGGGCAGCTACATGGACGCTGAAGTCATCACCCAAGGAGCAGCGCCATGAACGGCATCAATCTCGGTTTCACCTGGCACATCGAGCGCGTGCGCAAATCGGACGGCGCGGTGCTGGAGCGCGAGGAAATCCACAACCTCGTGCCCGTGGAGGGCCTGAACTACCTCATCAGCACCGCCCTGAAAAACGGCGTGCCCTTCGCCAACTTCTACGTCGGTCTGTTCGAGGGCGACTACGACCCGGTGCCCACCGATACGGCTGCAGCCTTCACCGCTGCCGCCACCGAGCTGGTGGCCTACACCGAGGTCAACCGCCCGACCCTGGTGCTGGGCGCCGTGGCCAACGGCACCGTGGACAACACGGCCGCCAAGGCCGAATTCACCGGCACCACCAACGGCAAGCGCGCACAGGGTGGGTTTATCAGTTCCGCCCCGACCAAGGGCGCCGCCACCGGTGTGCTGGTGTCGGCCGTCCGCTTTCCCAGCCCCAAGCCCCTCGATGCAGGGACCATCCTGCGCGTCACCGCCGGCTTCAGCGCCGTTTCCATCTAAGGAGAACCCACCATGTCCGTCAAGACTTCCACTGGCCTGCGCAATGGCATGCTCGTCACCGACTCCTTCAAGGGGCTCATGGACGGCTGCTTCCTGAAGATCTACGCCGGCACCGTGCCCGCGGACGCGGATGCTGCGATCGGCGGCGCAACCCTGCTGTGCACCATCTCCAACAACAGCGGCGTCACCGGCCTGACCTTCGACGCCACGGCCATCGGCGGCGTGGTCAGCAAGACCCCGGCCGAGATCTGGTCAGGCAACAACGTGGCCGCCGGCACCGCCTCCTTCTACCGGCTGGAGACGCCTGGCGACACCGGCGCGGCCAGCACCACCCTGGAGCGGGTGCAGGGCACCGTCGGCCTGCTGGGTGCGGATCTCAACCTCTCCAGCGTGGCCCTGGCGTCCGGCGCACCGCAGGCCATCGACTACTTCACCATGGCCCTGCCCACCGCCTGACCATGCCGTACACGCTGCCCACCGTTGCGTCCGAGTTCCCGAACGTCGCCGGCCCCACCTTCTGGGATCAGGCGGCATCGGGCGTGGTCGACACGGACACGGTGTTCAGCAGCGCCAACCTCTCGGAATGCCAGGCGAACCGGATCGAGACGCTGGGCAACGAGTGGACGGGCGAGTGGTACGGCGCCGGCGGCGGCGGCTCCCAGGTGGTCGGCGGCTCCGTCCTGCTGGTGCCCAAAGGCGGGGTGCTCACCCTGACCGAGTTGTTCATCCATGCGCAGCTTTTCGAGCCGCTGGGTGGCGCGGCCGCCGTCCTGTTCGGGCCCAGCGGTGCACGCACCCAGTTCGGCACCGACGGCCTGTTGTTCGGGGTGTCGGTGTTCCCCGAAACCGAGTTCATTGACGATCTGGCCGTCGGCATCACGTCGGTTGGTGCGTTGACCTTCAGCACGCCCTTCAACTGCACCGGCACGCGGCGCCGTGGGTGCCACCCTGTTCACCTTCAAGCAGTACAGCATCAGCTACGTCGAACTGATGACCCGGCTGGCGCGCAGCGGGCCCGAGGGCCGCAAGGCCGCGCTGCTGGGCATGGCCGTGCTGGTGCTCATGTCCGGCGTGGGCGGCCTGCCGTTCATCGAAGACCTGGACGATGTGGTCGACGGCTTCATGCAGCGGGTGATGGGCCGCAACTTCTCCAGCAAGCAGGCGCGGCAGGAGTTCTTTGCCGACCTGCTGGGCGAGGGCGCCGCCGACTTCGTGCTGCGCGGCGTGACCGGGCTGCCGGGCTCCCCGGTGGATGTGTCCGGCCGTCTGGGCCTGGGCAACATGATCCCGGGCACCGGCATCTTCCAGAAGAAGGAGAGCTACGGCCGCGACCTGCTGGAGATTGCCGGCCCGGCTGGCGACATGGCCAAGCGGACCGCCGAGGCTGCAGCGCTGGCCGCCCAGGGCGAGGTGTTCGGGCAGCGCGGCGCGCTGGCCACCATCTCCCCGGTGGCCGCCCGCAACCTGCTGATCGCGCACGACATGGCCATGACCGGCTCCTACCAGGACCAGCAGGGCCGCAAGGTGATCGACACGACCCCGGGTGAGGCGGCATTCAAGGCGGTTGGCTTCCAGCCGGCCAGCGTGGACCGCGTGCAGGACGCCAGCTTCATCGCGCAGCGGATGATTTCCCTCAACAAGATCCGCGAGGGCGAGATTGCCGACAAGTGGGCGCGCGGGGTCTATCTGAACGACCCTGCAATGGTGCAAGATGCGCGGTCCGCTCTGGAGGCCTGGAACCAAGCCAACCCGGAGTCCCCCATCAGGATCAACATGCGGCAGATCTTCCAGCGGGTGAAAAACATGCGGATGGACAAGACGGAGCGGCTGGCCAAGACCGCCCCGAAAGAGATCCGCGACCAGGTGCGCGCCCAACTGGAGCAGGGCCGATGAAGCTGGCCGGCCTGTCCGTCGTCATCGGGCTACTCACGGTGGGGCTGGCCACCCTGCCGTGGGGCTTGGTCATCCTGGCCGGGCTCCTGGCGCTGGGCTGGGTTTCCCGGCCGCGCTGACCTGCCGGCGGCTGCCGGCGACCCCCTCTAGGGTTTTGCGCCCGGCCGTCGGCCGTGGAGACTGCCCCCGTACTGCAACGCGGTCGGGGTTTCCTGGCGCCGGGTTGCGTTTCAAGCTCAACCCCGCAGACAGGAGCTCCCCATGGCCTCATTGATCTACAACCGCGCTCTGGAACTCTGGGCACGCGGCAACATCGACTTCGACACCGACACGTTCAAGGTCATGCTGACCACTTCGGCCTACGCCGAAAACAAGGACACGCACGACTTCCGCGACGACGTGACCAACGAGGTGGCCGGTGCCGGCTACACCGCCGGCGGCAACACCGCCACCGTCACAGTGACCTTGGACACGGCCAACGACCGCCTCGACATTACCCTGGGCGGCACCACCTGGCCGGCGTCGACCATCACCGCGCGCAAGGCCGTCTATTACAAGTCCCGTGGCGGCGCGGCCACCGCCGACGAGCTGATCGCGGTGAACGACTTCGGCGCCGACGTCATCAGCTCCAGCGGCACGTTCACCCTGAACGCCAGCACCCTGCGCATCACCAACACCTGATAGGGGAACGCCATGACCCAGCAGACCACCACCGTCTCCTACAAGCTCAGTGAGATGACCGTCGACCAACTCGTGCAGGTCAGCCAGGGCCTGGGCCACCAGATCGACAAGCTGCGCGCCGACCGTGTGCACCTGGGCAAGCTGATCGCCCAGAAGCTGCGCGATCAGCGTGTCGCTGACCTGAAGGCCCAGATTGCCGACCTGGAGGCCCAGGTGAACGCCGAGGCTCCCGGCGCGGTCATCGAGGCCACCGCCGCCACCGTTTCGTGACCACGGCGCGGCACGCCCGCGCTCATTGAGGGAGCACCATGGCCACCCGGATGAAGACGGTCCAGTACGCCTTCCCGGCGCTGGCCTCCCTTGTCAACAACACCCTGACGAACCTCACGCAGATCACGATCGCGCTGCCTGAGAACGCCAAGGTGTTTCGCTCTGTCGTCGCGCGGATCTCGTGCGACGACATTGTGACGGCCACCGGCGGCACGATCACCACCAAGACCTTCGCGCTGCGCCTGGGCGCCGCCGCGTACACCACGCGCAGCAGCCTCGCGTCCACATCGAACACGGGCGAGAACATCAGCCTGCACTGGGTGGCCGGCTTTGCCGACCACTTCGCGGCCAACTGGACCGGCTCCAGCATGACCTGCGATTTCCAGGTGCTGGTGAACCAGACCACCGGCACCACGCTGGGCATGGTCAACGTGTGCGTGACGCTGGAGATCACCTACGAGCACGACGACACGTCGGCCACGAAGGTGAAGACGATCTATTACCCGCTGAACTGCCCGTCAGCGGACATGAACACGGCGCCCTCGACGCTCACCACGATCCCGGCGTTGAACACCCTGCTGCCCGAGGCGGGAAAGGCCTTCCGCAGCATCCACGTTGTCACGCAAGGCATCGCTGGTGGCACCAACACGACCGACCACACGATGACGCTGCGCGTCGGATCGGCCAGCGTGACCACGGGCAACTACGAGGCGGGGCTGCAGTCCAACCGATTCACTCGGTACGTCTGGGACTTGACCGGCAGCTATCCCAGCACAGCCGTCTCGCAGGCCTGGCAGCCCACCGCATCGTCCACGCTCAAGCGCTACCACCAGCAGGCTTGGCTGGTTGTGACCTACGAGTACACCGAGGCGACCACCACCAACGTGTTCAACAGTGTGTGGTTGCAGCAGCGCGTCGACCTTGTGGGGCCGCTGGACGCTGCGACGATCTTCAGCTTCAACCTGGGGGTGCTGCCCGATAAAAACCCGGTCGGTGTGGCTGCAGCGTTGTATCTGGAATACCAGCAGCTCGCAGCAGCCATCAACACCATCACGGTGCGCTACAACGACCCCACCGTCGGTGAGTTTGCGACGATTAACTACACCGACAACGCCCCCGTGCCCTGCGGTACGAATGCCCTTATGGCCATCCGCAATGGCGTCGACCTGGAGTTTTCCGACGGTAATCCCGCCCTGTTTGAGTTCGAGATTCACGAAACCAGCGCGGCTAACCATATCCGAGACGCCGCAGCCTCCCTGCTGGTCTGCTGGACGAGCGAGAAGTCCGCCCAGGGCACCGAGGCCCACCTGCATACCGTCAAGCTCAACCTGTTCGATTACGGTGTCGCCACCAACACCCCGTTCAACTACGACTCCGCGAACCTGCGCGTCCTGAGCGACAACTTCGCTGACGCCGGCCTGGAGCCGGAGCCGTTTGCCGCCATCGACGTCTCTGTGCGGACGGACTTGTTCCTGCAGGTCGCGCCAAGCGTGGGAGCAGTGAAGTTCATGTTGGCGGAAGACGCGGCCAACTTCATCGGACCCAAGCCCCTGTGCACTTGGGGCTTCGAGCCGTTCGCGGAGATGGGCTATTACACGCTCTGCGAGAACCTGCTGCCGTTGTTCAAGATTTCCCCCTACGACGCTGGCTTCCTGCGCGACTTGGACGGCAGCAATCCGTACCGGCTTACCAACGAGCGGAAGTACCGCTTGACCCGGCAGTACGGCAGCAACGGCACGACTGCCAACACGCTGATGGCGGCAACGATGTTCGTCACCATGCACCATATGTACGTCGACATCACCGGCACGCTGACCGGCGCAACCGGTTCGGTGCAGGTTGAAGGCCAGGGCACCGCATACACCCGCGACGTCGACTACGCCGTGTTCGTCCCTGAGCCGGCCACCGCGTACACGATCCGCAATCTGTCGCCGCGAAGCCCGTTCAACCTGACGGCGCTCGATAGCACCGGCAAGACTTTGAACGGCGTTTGGACACCGCCGCCATGACGAACTTCAACTTCGCGGACGCGGCAGGCCCGGCGGTCGGGGGAACGAACTTCTCCTTCGGCGGCGGCGGGGGTGCGGTCGACGGCACGGCCAACGGCATCACCCTGCTGGCCGCTGCTGCGCTGCTGGCCGGTGCCGCTGCTGCAGGGGTCAACGGGAGCGCGGTCGGCCGAACCCTGCCCGCAGCCGCTTCGCTGGTCCCTGGTGCTGGCGCCGGCCAGACCAACGCCACCGCAGCAGGCCAGACCCTGGTGGCCGCCGCGCTGCTGCAGGGCGGCACCGCCAGCGGGGGCAATGCCGCCACTGCCCCGGGTGCCACGCTGCCGGCGGCTGCCGCTCTGGTGCCGGGCGCACCGGCCGGCCAGCGCCAGCCCACCCAGGCCGGCGCCACGGTCGCGGCCGCCGGCTCCCTGGTGCCGGGCGGCGCCGCTGGCGAGGGCGCAGCCACGGGCCCGGCGGCGCTGCTGCAGGCCAGCGCCGCCCTGGTTCCTGGTGCGCAGGCTGGCCAGCGGCAGCCGACCCAGCCCGGCGCGCTCCTGGCGGCCACCTCCGCGCTGATCGCCGGCGGCGCCACCGGTGCGGCCGACACCACGGCCCCGGGCCGGATCTTCAGCATGACCAGCACGCTGCTGGCGGGCCAGGCTGGCGTGTCCGCCACCGCCGCCGGCCGGGTGCTGACCGCTGCTGCCACCTGGTCGGCTGGTGCTGCCACGGCGCAGCGCAGCGGGTCCGCCCTGGGCCTGACCCTGCCGCTGCAGGTGGTGCTGGTGCCGGGCCCGGCCGAGGCCGCAACGAACGCCACGGCCTCCGGCAAGACCTTCGCGGCGTCCACGCAGATCCTGGCCGGCGCCACCTCGGTGCAGGGCTTCGGGCCCGGCGTGCTGCTGGGCCTGCAGAGCTCGATGCTGGCCGGCACTGCCATCGGCCAGGGCAACAGCTTGGCGCCCGGCGCGCTGCTGCAGGCGCTGGCGTCCATCCAGTCGGGCACGGCCATCTCGCTGACCAACGCGCCCAGCCGCTTCACCTACCGCGTGCGGCCGCAGGACTACCGGGCCGTGGTGCCCGCCATGTCCTACGTCGCCACCGTCAAGCCCGAGAACTACACCGCCATCGTGCGGGAGGCCACATGAGCGCATCCAACCTTCGAGACTGGGACAAGCAGCCCGGCGAGACGCAGGACTACGACATTGATTTCACCCCGTGGCTGGAGCGGCTTCGGGACACGCCGGCCGCATCCAACCCGGTGACGTGGACCGTCGACCCCGGCATCACCGTGCTGTCGACCTCGCTGTCTGGCGGGGTGGCAAAGATCTGGCTGTCCGGCGGCGAAGCGCGCAAGCGCTACCGCATCACGGCCACGATGACCACGGCCGGTGGGCGCATCAGGCAGGTCGAAATTCGCATCAACGTCAAAGAGGTATGACCCATGAGTGACCACCCCGAACCCAACGCCGCCCCCAAGCGCATCACGTTCGATCCCAAGATCAACCCCGGGCACATCCTGCAGTTCGTCATCCTGCTGTCCGGTCTGATCGTCGGCTGGACCGCGCTCGATAAGCGTGTGGTGGCCCTGGAGGAAGGCCGCAAGGCACAGGAGCAAGTGGACCGTCATCAAGACCAGTTGCAGGGCAACAACATGACCCAGATCCGCGAATCTCTCCAGGAAATCAAGCGGACTGTGGAGAAGATGAGCGACAAGCTGGAGAAACGGCCATGAAGCTGATCGAAGACGCCAAGACTGTTTTTCTCCGCGCTTGGTCGGTGCGGCTGTCGCTGCTGGCCGCGCTGCTGTCGGCGGCGGAGGTGTCCCTGCCTTTCTTCGCCCCCTGGATGCCTGAGCACGTCATGGCCATCCTGGCCGTGCTGGTGGGCGCCGGGGCGGCCATCGCCCGCATCGTGGCCCAGCCCACGATGCACCAGCCCAAGGAGCCCACTCCATGAAGAACCCGCGTGCCAGCATCGCAGCCCTGAGCCTGAGCGCTGCCGCCTTCGTCGGCATCGCCGTGCACGAGGCCTACCGCGACCGGGCCTACCTGCCCACCCCCAACGACGTGCCCACGATCGGCTTCGGCACCACGGCCGGCGTGCAGATGGGCGACCGGATCACGGTCGAGCGCGCCCTGGTGCGGCTGCTGGCCGACGCCGACAAGTTCCAGGCCGAGCTCCGGCGCTGCATCGGTGACGTGCCCCTGTACCAGCACGAGTGGGATGCCTACGTCTCCTGGGCCTACAACGTGGGCACCGGCGCGGCCTGCAAGTCCACCCTGGTGCGCAAGCTCAAGCAGACCCCGCCGGATTACGCGGGCGCCTGCGCCGAGCTGCTGCGCTGGGACAAGCAGGCCGGCATCACGCTGCGCGGCCTGACCGTTCGCCGGCAGGGCGAGTACCGCCAGTGCATGGGGCAGTCGTGATCGCGCCCAGCTTCACCCTCGTGGCCGCCGTGGCCCTGGCCGCCTTCATCGCTGGCGGTGCTGGCGCCTGGAACGTGCAGGCCTGGCGCTTCGAGGCCGAAAAGTCCCGCGCGGTGCAGCGGGCGGCCCGGGATCTGGCCCGGGCGGTAGAGGTGCAGGACCGGGCGGTTTCCGCCTACATCACGCAGCGGGAGAGCTCCGCGCGCAAAACTGAGAGGGTGATCCGCTATGTGGACAAGATCGTGGAGCGGCCTGTGTACCGCAATGTGTGCCTCGATGCTGATGGGCTGCGCGCCCTTCGCGCCACCATCGACGGCACCGCGGCTGGACCCGAACCTGGCCCAGCCGTGCCCGGTGCTGCCCTATCCGAGTGACGGCACCGGTGAGGGCATGCTGCGCTGGGGCGTGGCCGTGGCCAGCACCTACAACGACTGCCGCGCCCGCCACCGGGCCGTGGTGGACGCCTGGCCGAAGCCGGCGCCCTGACTACAGGTTTGCGGCAATCTCTGCTGCCGTGGCCCGGTAGTACACCTCCGAGAGCATTTTGAGGTTCTTGTGGCGGCTGATGCGCGAGAGCACCAGCACATCCACCTTGCGCGCCAGCATGGTCAGGGCTGTGGCCCGGGCATCGTGAAAGCGTAGATCCCCGACCATCGTGTTGTCCCGGGCCTTGCGGAACAGGGCATCGAGGCTGGCGGGGGTGATCGTCCACCCCTGCACCTGGGAGCACAGCCGCAGGCCCTGGCGGGTCAGTGGCACCTGTTCCGGGCGGTTGCTGGTCTTGGAGCGGGGCAGGGTGAGCACCCGGCCGTTCAGGGCGCCGGGCTTTACCTGCAGCACCTCGCCAGCCCGCAGGGCGGTGCGCAACGAGATGAGGAAGGCCAGGGCCACCTCTTGCTGCTTCGTGGTGGGCTGCTGGCCGGTGCGGTAGCCCAGGTAGCGCAGCACCTGGCGGATCTCGCGCCAGCCCCACCGCTGGTGGCGGGGTGGATCGTGCCGGGGCATGCGGACCCCCACGGTGGGTTCGTGCTCCATCCACTGCCAGTCGTTTTTGGCCGTGCGCAGGACGTGGCGCAGCAGGCGGAGCTCACGCAGCACCGTGCTGGCGCTGACCTTGGCCAGCCGGGCGTCTCGCCAAGCGGCGATGTGTGCAGCCGTGATGTCCTCCAGGGCGCCTGGGAAGTAGGCAACCATCTTGGGCAGGCGCAGGGCCTCCCACTGCTCCCCGCGCTTGTTGGCCGACACCTCGCGCTGGTATCGGTCCACCGCGTCTGCAAAGGTGCGTCGGTCGGGCTTGGTGATGCCCGCTGCAATCTCCGCTTCAACCTTCTTCGCCCACTGCTGCGCTTCGGACTTGGAGGGCCAGACCGCGCTTTTGCGCACGCCATGCTTCTCCACTTCCGCCCTCCAGCCTGAGCGGTACTTTCTGACGTAGGCCATGTCTCTCCAGCGTGTGCGGGCCTCTGTGCGGGCCCGTGGGCGGGAATAGTAGCGATTTATGCGGGCGAAAGGCGGTGTATGTGGGTGTGTGCGGGAAAGCAAAAAGGCCCCTTGTGGGGGCCTTTTGCGGTGTATCGCGGTGTTTACGTCGCTATACTGGGAGTCACGGTTTGGTGCCCAAGAGAGGACTCGAACCTCCACGCCTCTCGGCGCTAGTACCTGAAACTAGTGCGTCTACCAATTCCGCCACCTGGGCATCTCAGGAAGACCGCAAGTATAGCATCAAAAAATTGATCGAAAAAACAGTGAACGAAAAAAACAGCCTGCTGGCCGAATTCGAAGGCGTCGTGTCGGGTCATCGCGATGGACACGGCTTCGTGATCCGGGACGATGGACAGGCCGACATCTATCTCCCTTCCAACGAAATGCGGGCGGTGCTGCACAAGGACCGGGTCAAGGCCCGCATCGTCCGGCTGGACCGCAAGGGCCGCCCCGAGGGTCGTGTGACCGAGATACTGGAGCGCTCCGACGCGCCCATCATCGGACGCCTGCTGCAGGAAAGCGGTGTGTGGCTGGTGGCCCCCGAAGACAAACGCTACGGCCAGGATGTGCTGATCCCGAAGGGGGCGACCGGCTCCGCCAAGCCGGGGCAGGTGGTGGTGGTCGAACTCACCGAGCCGCCGGCGCTGTACGGCCAGCCGGTGGGTCGCATCAAGGAAGTGCTGGGCGAGATCGACGACCCCGGCATGGAGATCGAGATTGCGGTGCGCAAGTACGGCGTGCCGCACGCGTTCTCGGAAGCCGCCCTGGCCCAGGCCCGTGGGCTGCCGGATCATGTGCGCGCCGCCGACCTGAAGCAGCGGGTCGATCTGCGCGACGTGCCGCTGGTCACCATCGACGGCGAGGATGCGCGTGACTTCGACGACGCGGTCTACTGCGAGCCCGCCAAGGTGGGGCGCGGCAAGGGCTGGCGACTGCTGGTGGCCATTGCCGACGTGAGCCACTATGTGGAGACCGGATCGGCCATCGACATCGATGCCTATGAGCGGGCCACCTCGGTGTACTTCCCGCGCCGGGTCATTCCGATGCTGCCGGAGAAGCTTTCCAACGGCTTGTGCTCGCTCAACCCGGGTGTGGAGCGTCTGTGCATGGTCTGCGACATGCTGATCAATGCCAAGGGCGAAGTGCATGCCTACCAGTTCTACCCGGCCGTCATGTTCAGCCACGCGCGCTTCACCTACACCGAGGTGGCGTCCATCCTGCAGAACACGCGTGGCCCGGAAGCCCAGGCCCGCAAGCCGCTGGTGCCTTACCTGCTGAACCTGCACGACGTCTACCGTGCGCTGCTGCAGGCCCGGCAGGCGCGCGGTGCGGTCGACTTCGAGACGGTGGAGACCCAGATCGTGTGCGACGAGTCCGGGCGCATCGAGCGCATCGTGCCGCGCACCCGCAACGACGCCCACAAGCTGATCGAGGAAGCCATGCTGGCGGCCAACGTGTGTTCGGCCGAGTTCATCGAGCAGGGCAAGCACACCGGGCTGTTCCGTGTGCACGAAGGCCCGACGCCCGAGAAGCAGGAGATCCTGCGCAACTACCTCAAGGCCATGGGGGTGCAGCAGACGATCACCGACAACCCCAAGCCCATGGAGTTCCAGCAGATTGCGGCGGCCACCAAGGACCGTCCGGAATCGCAGCAGATCCACACCATGCTGCTGCGCTCGATGCAGCAGGCCATCTACACCCCGATGAACAGCGGCCACTTCGGGCTGGCGTTCGAGGCCTACACCCACTTCACCAGCCCGATCCGGCGCTACCCGGACCTGCTGGTGCACCGGGTGATCAAGGCGATCCTGACCCAGCGCAGGTACCAGTTGCCCGCGCTACCGACCCCCGGCGAGGCCCATGCCAAGCTGAGCAAGCGCCTGGCCAGCCGCGCACGGCCCACCGATGAGCCGCCGCGCAAGCTGCCGGCCGACACACTGGCCTGGCAGGCCGCCGGCCTGCACTGCAGCGCCAACGAGCGCCGGGCCGACGAGGCCAGCCGTGATGTGGAGGCCTGGCTCAAGTGCAAGTACATGCGCGAGCACCTGGGTGAAGAGTTCAGCGGTGTCGTGTCTTCGGTCACCAGCTTCGGCCTTTTCGTCACGCTGGACGCGATGTATGTCGAGGGCCTGGTGCACATCACCGAGCTCGGTGGCGAGTACTTCCGGTTTGACGAGGCGCGTCAGGAGCTGCGGGGCGAACGCACCGGCATCCGGTACGCGCTGGGTACCCGGGTGGACGTGCAGGTGAGCCGGGTCGACCTGGATGGCCGGCGCATCGACTTCCGTCTGGTCACCCCCGACGACGATCTGGTGGGCAGGGCCATGCGCGAGAAGGCCGGGGCCGATGCCGCGGCGGGTCGCGAGCGCAAGGCGCGCCGCAACGAGAAGCCGCCGGTCACCGACGTGAAGGCTGCCGTGCGCAAGGCCGCCAGCAAGAAGGCCGCCAAATCGGGCGCAGCCGGCAAGCCGCGCAAGGGCCGCCGGGGCTGATCGACCGCACCTCTACACTCGGAACCATGCGCATCGTTCTGTTTCTGCTCGACACCCTGTTTTTCTTTCTGGTGGCTGCGGCCCTGCTGCGGGCCTGGATGAACCTGCAGCGGGTCCAGATGTCGGTTCAACCGGGCCGCTTCGTGATGGCCATCACCGACTGGGTGGTCAAACCGGTGCGGCGGGTCCTGCCGAGGGGCCTGGCGCAATCGCGGATCGACTGGGGCAGCCTGGTGGCGGCCGAACTGCTCGCACTGCTGCACGCCGTGCTGACCATGCTGCTGCTGCAGGGCAGTGGCCTGTTTGACCAGCCGGACTGGTTGATGGCGGTTCCCCTGATGTCCGGTGTCTTCGTGCTGCGCACCATCCTGCAGGGCCTGATGGTGCTGTTGATCGTCTACGCGATCCTCAGCTGGGTGCAGCAGCAGTCGCCGGTGATGGGCATGCTGGACCGCCTGTTGTCGCCGCTGCTGCAGCCGATCCGCCGGGTCGTGCCGCTGGTGGGCGGGGTCGACCTATCGGTGCTGCTGTTGATCGTGCTGCTGCAGGTCGGGCTGATGGTCGTCGGCTGAGCCGGCGAAGCGCCGGCAGGTCAGACCGGCCGAACACAGGCGGCCAGCGCCCCTGCGGTCAGACAGCCCGTCCGGCTGTCCCAGGCATCGGCCAGCTGGCCGTGCAGGTGGACGGCCCGCCGGGTCTGTTCCAGCAAGGCGTGGGGTCGTCGGGCGATGGCGGCTCCCAGCAGGCCGGCCAGCACATCCCCGGTGCCCGCTGTGGCGAGCCGGGCATTGCCGGTCCCGTTGATCCAGGGCAGTGCGTCGGGCGCCGCAACCACCGTGCCGGCGCCTTTCAGGACGCACACAACCTGCAGCCGGTGCGCCAGTTCGCTGGCGGCCCGTATCCGGTCGGCCATCACCTCCTGGGTGCTGCAGTCCAGCAGACGCGCCGCTTCCAGCGGGTGGGGCGTGATCACGGTGCGCAGCGGGGCGCGTGCGCGCAGCCGGAGCTGCAGCGCCGGATCGGCCGCCAGCGCGTTCAGCCCGTCCGCGTCGAGCACCAGCCGGCCTGCGTGCTCGATGATGGGCAGCAGACGGACGCCGATGACCGAGCCGCCGCCGCATCCCGCCACCACCGTCACGCCGGCCAGAAAGCCCGGTTCGGCCAGCGTGGCGAAACGCCGCAGCATCAGTTCGGGTCGGAGCGGGTCCCACTCCGGTGCGGCAGCCTCATCCGCCACGCCCAGGTAGACCCGGCCCGCTCCCGCGTGCAATGCGGCGCAGGCCGCCAGCGCCGCCGCCCCTCCCATGCCTTGTCCACCGTGGCTCAGCGGTTGGCCGGGCATCACCGCCACGTCGCCGTAGCTGCCCTTGTGGCCTGAGTGCGGGTCGGCGGACTTGTCGGCAGTCGTCGGCGCCCAGCCACCCCAGATCGCGCACGCGAGGTCCTGGTGTTCGAAGCCGACGCCGAGCCGATCCAGCCAGACGTCGCCGGCCCGATCACGACCCTGTCCGGTGAGCAGCCCCGGTTTGAGCGTCAGCAGTGACAGGGTGGCGCGCGGCCCGGCGGCGGCCTGCCACCCGGCCGGGCCCTGACCGGTGTCGGGGTCGAGCCCCGACGGTGTGTCGACACACAGCACCGGCTGCGGGGCGGCGGCCAGGGCGGCGGCGATGTCGGCCGTCGGACCCGGTGTCAGCGGGCGCGCACCGATGCCCAGCAGCGCGTCGATCAACACATCGGTGCCGGCAGACCAGGGCCATGGGCCGTCGGCCGCTGCCTCCAGGGCCACCACGTCGACCCCGGCAGCCCGCGCCTGCTGCAGCGCCCGGTCGGCGTCGCCGGGCAGCGACCGGCCGCCCGGCAGGTGCAACCACACCCGGACCCGGCCATGGCCGACGGCCTGCAGGTGTCGGTGCAGTTCGGTGGCGGCCACCAGGCCATCGCCCCCGTTGTTCCCCGGGCCGCAGACCACGTCGATCTGGCGCGCATGCGGTTGCCAGGCGCGCAAAAGGCGCGCGACCGATGCGCCGGCACGCGCCATCAGGGTGCCGGCCGGGTGCCGGGCCAGCGCTTGCTCTTCGATCAGGCGGGTCGAGTCGACCCGGTGCAGCCATTCCGGCTGGTCCGGGTGAATCGGGCGTGGTCCGCTGAGGGTCATGGGGCGCGCGATCGGCAGGGTGTCGGGTCGATGGATGGGGCTGCAGGCGGCGGGCTCACAGACCCCGGCGGGTGGGCAGGAACGGTCGTGCATCGAGGGTCGGTGCCTGTCCCGACAGGCCATCGGCCAGCAGACTGGCCGCGCCGCAGGCCAGGGTCCACCCGGCTTCACCGTGACCCAGGTTGAGCCAGAGACCGTCGACCCGGGTGGGGCCGATCACGGGCGGGCCGTCGGGCAGTGCCGCCTGGGTGCCCTGCCATTCCTGTAGGTTGGAGTGCGGCCCCGCCACCCGCGCGGCGCCCGGAAACCAGTCCAGCAGCGCGGCATACAGCCGCCGCAGTGTGGCGGGGTCGGGTGGGGCGTTTTCATGGGCCAGCAGGCGTCCGCCACTGACACGGACCCGTTGCCCCAGCCGGGTGATCGAAATGCCGGTCGATGCGTCCAGCACGCCCGACACCGGCGCGTCCAGCGGCTCCCGGACCTGCGCGCTGACCGAGCAGGACTGCAGGCCGATCACCGGCGGGCGCAGACCGTGCGGCCGCAGGAGCGGCAGCGCATCGATGCCGTTGCAAAGGATGGCCAGATCGAAGGGCAACGGCGGCTGCCCGATGCGGTGCAGATCGATGCCGCCCTGGGGGCGCGGCACCAGGGCCGACACCGCCAGCCCCATCTCGAACCGGCATCCCAGCCCGATGGCTGCATTGCGGATCAGCAGGGTCCATTCCCGACAGTTGGCGATGCCGGCCGAGGGCAGTTCGATGGCCCCCGCCAGCGGTGTGTCGGCGCACAGGGCCGGCTCGAGCTGCCGCGCCGCCGCTGCGTCCAGTTCGCGGCAGGTCAGCCCCCATGAGCGCAGCCGGGCCACCACCGTTTCGGCCAGTGCCTTGTCGCGCGCCGTGCGCAACAGCACCAGCAGGCCCTGCGATCGGTCGTGGTCCAGCTGGAGGCGGTCCTGCAGGTCGGTCATGACCTCCTGGCTGCGCACCGACAACGCGTGCAGCGCGGCCAGATCGTCGTCCGCCGCCACCGATCCGCCGGCCATCCGCCAGCGCCACAACCAGCTCCATTCGGATGCCTTAGGCATGCGCCGCCAGGCCAGCCGCTGCGCCTGCCCGGCCCCCGGTTCGCCGAAGCGCCGCGCCGTGTCGCCCCAGGGCTGGTGCCAGCCCGGCCCGACCAGCCCGCCCGGAGCGAAGCTGCTGCCTTCGGCCGGCCGGCCTGCCCGGTCGAACACGGTGACGGCGTGACCCTCGCTGGCCAGCCGATGCGCAGCCGCCATGCCGGTGACCCCGGCGCCGACGATGGCCACCTTCATGCTGTGCCCCGATCGGCGAAGCCAGCCATCGGAGCGGGCACTTTCTGCGGGGACGGGAAGAGGGCGGTCATGGGGGGCGGAAGAGAGGAAGCAGACGACTGCTATAATCGAATGGCTTTGCACCACGCGGTGCAGGCCAATCGCAAACCAGCCCGACCAGGTGTCGGTGCACGCCGCCTGCAGATCCATCTGGATTGAAGCGCGGTGGCCCGATCGGGGCTGGATTTTAGACACAACCTCTGGAAAGAAATCCCATGTCGATCTCCATGCGCGAAATGCTGGAAGCCGGTGTCCATTTTGGCCACCAGACCCGCTTCTGGAACCCCAAGATGGCCCCGTACATCTTCGGCCATCGCAACAAGATTCATATCGTCAACCTCGAGAAGACGCTGCCCCTGTTCGAAGAGGCGCAGAAGTTCGTGCGCCAGCTCTCGGCTAACCGCGGCACCATCCTCATGGTGGGCACCAAGCGCACCTCGCGCGAAATCGTGGCTGCCGAAGCCCGCCGCGCCGGCGTGCCCTTCGTCGACCAGCGCTGGCTCGGCGGCATGCTGACCAACTTCAAGACGGTCAAGACCTCCATCAAGCGCCTCAAGGACATGCAGGCCCAGCAGGAAGCCGGCCTCGAGAGCATGACCAAGAAAGAGCAGCTGCTGTTCGCCCGCGAAATGGAAAAGCTGGAGAAGGACATCGGCGGCATCCAGGACATGACCGCGCTGCCCGACGCCATCTTCGTGATCGACGTGGGCTTCCACAAGATCGCCGTGCTGGAAGCCCAGAAACTGGGCATCCCGCTGGTGGGCGTGGTGGACACCAACCACTCGCCGGTCGGCATCGACTATGTGATCCCCGGCAACGACGACTCGGCCCGCGCCGTGGCCCTGTACGCCCGTGGCATCGCTGACGCCATCCTGGAAGGCCGCGCCAATGCCGTGACCGACGTGGTCAAGGCCGTGGCCGCCGAAGGCACCGACGAGTTCGTGGAAGTCAAGGACGGCGCCGCCGCCTGATCGCCCGCCGCGCGTGCAGGAGGGGCTCGAGTAGCCCCTTTTTCACACCCTGCCGCCGGACAAACACCCGAATTTCAACCGCCTGCCCGCTGTTCCGGCAGGCATCAGGAGAAAGCAACATGGCAATTACCGCAAGCATGGTCGCCGAACTGCGCGCCAAGACCGACGCCCCGATGATGGAGTGCAAGAAGGCGCTCACCGAAGCCGACGGCGACATGGCCAAGGCCGAAGAGCTGCTGCGCGTCAAGCTCGGCACCAAGGCCGGCAAGGCCGCCAGCCGCGTCACCGCCGAAGGCGTGGTGGCATCCCACATCGACGGCACCACCGGTGCCCTGATCGAAGTCAACTGCGAAACCGACTTCGTCACCAAGAACGACAGCTTTCTGTCGCTGGCCGCGGCCGCTGCCCGCCTGATCGCCGAGCACAACCCGGCCGATATCGAAGCCCTGGGCGCGCTGCCCTACAGCCAGGACGGCTTCGGCCCCACCCTGGAAGATGTGCGCAAGGGCCTGATCGGCAAGATCGGCGAGAACATGTCGTTCCGTCGCTTCAAGCGCTGGGCCAACGGTGGTCAGCTGGCCGGTTACCTGCACGGCACCCGCATCGGCGTCGTGGTGGAGTTTGACGGCGACGCCGTTGCCGCCAAGGACGTTGCCATGCATGTCGCCGCCATGAAGCCGGTGTCGCTGACCTCGGCCGATGTGCCGGCCGAGCTGATCGAGCGCGAGCGTTCGGTGGCCGCCGCCAAGGCCGCCGAGTCCGGCAAGCCGGCCGACATCGTCGCCAAGATGGTCGAAGGCTCGGTGCAGAAGTACCTCAAGGAGGTCTCGCTGACCGACCAGGTGTTCGTGAAGGCCGCCGACGGCAAGCAGACCGTGGCCGCCTACCTCAAGGCCGCCGGCACCAACGTCAAGGGCTTCACCCTGTACGTGGTGGGCGAAGGCATCGAGAAGAAGGTCGACGACTTCGCCGCTGAAGTGGCCGCCCAGGTGGCTGCTGCCAAAGGCGCCTGACACGGGTCGGCCGGCTCGCCGGCAACCCAGCCAACCAACGGGCCGCAAGGCCCGTTGTCACATCCGGCGACGATTCGACGGCGGCCTGCTGGCCGCTACACTTCGCCGGTGACATGTCCAGAATCCCAGAACTGCTCTGCTGAAGGTCATTCATGCCAGCCTACAAACGGATACTGCTGAAGCTGTCGGGGGAGGCCCTCATGGGCGACGACGCATTCGGCATCAACCGCGCCACCATCGTCCGCATGGTGGATGAAATCGCCGATGTCACCCGCCTGGGGGTCCAGGTCGCCATCGTGATCGGTGGCGGCAACATCTTCCGGGGTGTGGCGGGCGGGTCGGTCGGCATGGACCGTGCCACCGCCGACTACATGGGCATGCTGGCCACGGTGATGAATTCGCTGGCGCTCGCCGACACCATGGACAAGGCCGGGCTGGTGGCCCGGGTCATGTCGGCCATTGCGATCGAGCAGGTGGTCGAGCCCTATGTGCGGCCCAAGGCCCTGCAGTACCTCGAAGAGGGCAAGGTGGTGGTGTTCGCCGCCGGCACCGGCAACCCGTTCTTCACCACCGACACCGCCGCCGCGCTGCGCGGCGCCGAGATCGGCGCCGAGGTGGTGCTCAAGGCCACCAAGGTGGATGGCGTCTACACCGCCGACCCGAACAAGGACAAGACGGCCACCCGCTACACCACCATCAGCTTCGACGAGGCGATGGCGCGCAACCTGCAGGTCATGGACGCCACCGCGTTCGCGCTCTGCCGCGACCAGAAGCTGCCCGTCAAGGTGTTCTCCATCTTCAAGCCGGGTGCCCTGCGGGCCGTGGTCATGGGTGCCGACGAGGGCACCCTGGTCCACGTCTGAGGCCACACCGTTCACCACCCCATCTCCGGAGTTTCCATGACCATTGCCGACATCCGCAAGAACGCCGAGCACAAGATGCAGCAGTCGATCGAGGCGTTCAAGAACAGCCTCACCAAGGTCCGCACCGGCCGGGCCAACCCCCAGCTGCTGGACACGGTGCATGTCGACTACTACGGCTCCATGCTGCCGCTGTCCCAGGTGGCCAACCTGTCGCTGCTCGACGCCCGCACCATCGGCGTGGCGCCCTGGGAAAAGGGCATGGGCGCCAAGATCGAGAAGGCCATCCGCGAGTCCGACCTCGGGCTGAACCCGGCCTCCCAGGGCGACCTGATCCGTGTGCCCATGCCGCCCATGACCGAAGAGCGCCGCCGTGAGCTGACCAAGGTGGTCAAGAACGAAGGCGAAGCCGCCAAGATCGCCATCCGCAACCTGCGCCGCGATGCCAACGAAGCGGTGAAGAAGCTGGTCAAGGACAAGCTGGCGTCGGAAGACGACGACCGCCGTGCCCAGGAAGACATCCAGAAGCTGACCGACCGCATGATCGCGGAAGTGGACAAGCTGGTCGTCTCCAAGGAACAGGACATCATGGCCGTCTGACGGCTGTACCGAGATGGACGCCTCCGCCACCAGCATGCCCGTGGTCGACCCGAACGGCAGCCCTGAGGGCCGGATTCCGGCCCATGTGGCCATCGTCATGGACGGCAACGGCCGTTGGGCCCGCCAGCGCTGGCTGCCCCGCGTGGCCGGTCACAAGCAGGGCGTGGAATCCCTGCGCCGTGTCGTGCGTGCCTGCCTGGAGCGGGGCGTTCCGGTGCTCAGCGTGTTTGCGTTCTCCTCCGAGAACTGGAGCCGGCCGGCCGACGAGGTCTCCGGCCTGATGGAACTGCTGTCCATGGCGCTGCAGCGCGAGGTGCCCAGCCTGTCCGACAGCGGTGTCCGCCTGCATTTTCCGGGCGACCGCTCCGGCCTGTCGGCGCGTGTGGTGCAAGGGCTGGAAGCCGCCGAGCGCAACACGGCGCACAACCGCCGCATGGTGCTCAACGTGTGTTTCAACTACGGCGGGCGCTGGGACATGGTCCAGGCTGCCCGGCAGCTGGCCGCCAGCGGCGCCGAGATCACCGAGGCCAGCCTGTCGAAGGCCATGGCCCTGTCCCATGTGCCCGACCCCGACCTGCTGATCCGCACCGGCGGTGAAATGCGCATCAGCAACTTCCTGCTCTGGCAATCGGCCTATACCGAATTCGTCTTCACCGACACCCTGTGGCCCGACTTTGATGCCGCCGAGCTCGACCGGGCCCTGGCGGAGTTCGCCCGTCGCGAACGCCGGTTCGGCAAGACCTCCGAACAGCTCCCGCAGGCCCAGGCCAGCGCCGTGGCCGACACGCGCCTCCATGCTTAAGCAGCGCGTCATCACGGCGGTTGTCCTGCTGGCCATCCTGCTACCTGCGCTGTTCCATTCCTCGATCGCCCCGTTTGCCGGGTTCACGCTGCTGCTGATCGTGGCGGCGGGGTGGGAGTGGGCGCGCCTGAACGGCTGCGGCCCGACGGTTGCCCGGCTGCTGGGCCTCGGTCTGGGCGCGGTGCTGCTGCTGCTTTGGCTGGTGGGCGGGCTCGCACACGACTGGCGGCCCTTGTGGCTGGCCGTCGGCGGCCTGTGGCTGGCTCTCGCGGCGGTCATGCTGTGGCGCGGTGTGGCCGGCTGGGGCCGCTGGCCTGCGCCGCTGCGTCTGTGGCTGGGTCTGTTCCTGCTGGCCTGTGCCTGGCTGGCGCTGGTGCAGGCCCGCCTGCAGAGCCTGAGCTTCCTGCTCTCCGTGCTGCTGCTGGTCTGGGTGGCCGACATCGCGGCCTATGCCGGTGGCAAGACCCTGGGGCGCCGCAAGCTGGCGCCCAGCATCAGCCCCGGCAAAAGCTGGGAAGGTGCCGTCAGTGGCCTGCTCGGGGTGCTGCTGCTGGCCAGCGGCTGGTTGTGGGCCGACGCCGCCGGCTGGGGTGACGGCCACAGCCTGTACGCACGCCTGGCTTCCCACGGCTGGCTGGTGGCGTTGCCCGCACTCCTGGGGCTGACCGCCATGAGCGTGGCCGGCGATCTGGTCGAGTCGCTGGTCAAGCGATCGGCCGGCGTCAAGGACTCCAGCCAGTTGCTGCCCGGCCATGGGGGCGTGCTCGACCGGGTCGATGCCCTGGTGCCGGTGCTGCCCCTGGCCATGATGCTTTCCACCTTCTGATCCTCTTCAACGCATGCAGACCCTCACCGTCCTGGGCTCCACCGGCTCCATCGGCACCAGCACCCTGGATGTGGTGGCCCGCCACCCCGAGCGTTACCGTGTTCATGCGCTGACCGCATCGAGCCAGATCGACCTGATGCTGGCCCAGTGCCAGCGCTTTCGGCCGGCGGTGGCCGTGATGGCGACCGAAGCGCCCGCCCGGGCCCTGCGCGATCGTTGCGAGGCCGAAGGCCTGGCGGTGGAGGTGCGCTGGGGCGAAGCGGCCCTGTGCGAGGTGAGCGCCGATCCGGCGGTCGACATGGTCATGGCGGCCATCGTCGGTGCGGCCGGGCTGGCCCCTGCACTGGCTGCGGCCCGTGCCGGCAAAAAGCTGCTGCTGGCCAACAAGGAGGCGCTGGTGGTGGGTGCCGACCTGTTCATGCAGGCAGTGCGCGAAGGCGGCGCCACCCTGCTGCCCATCGACAGCGAGCATTCGGCGGTGTTCCAGTCGCTGCCCGAAGACCCGACCACCTGGGACCGCCGGGTCGACCGCATCGTGCTGACCGCATCCGGCGGCCCGTTCCGCACCCGCGACCCCGCCACCCTGGCCGACGTGACCCCCGACCAGGCCTGCGCCCACCCCAACTGGGTGATGGGCCGCAAGATCTCGGTCGACTCGGCCACCATGATGAACAAGGCGCTGGAGGTGATCGAGGCGCGTTACCTGTTCGGCCTGCCGCCGGAGCGCATCGAGGTGGTGATCCACCCGCAGAGCGTGGTTCATTCCATGGTGCAGTTCCGTGACCACTCCATCGTCGCGCAGCTGGGTACGCCGGACATGCGGGTGCCCATTGCCTACGGCCTCTCGTGGCCGGAGCGCATCGAGTCGGGCGCCCAGCCGCTGGACTTCGCCAGGCTCGCTGCGCTCACCTTCGAAAAGCCCGACCCGGTCCGGTTCCCGGGTCTGCCCCTGGCCTGGGAAGCGCTGGCCGGCCCCACCGGCACCACCGCCGTGCTCAACGCTGCGAACGAAGTGGCGGTGGCCGCCTTTCTGGAGGGGCGGCTGCGTTTCGACCGGATCCATGCGGTCAACCATGCAACTTTGGATCAGCTGGTGCCCTCCAAACCGCACAGCGTGGCCGACCTGATGGCCATCGACGCACAAGCCCGATCGGTAGCCGAAAGCCAGGTCCGGCGCCTTTCCTCCACACCTTGAGCCCACCACCATGCTGACCGTCGTTGCCTTCATCGCCGCCCTCGGACTGCTGATTGCCGTGCACGAATACGGTCACTACCGGGTCGCGGTGGCCTGCGGCGTGAAGGTGCTGCGCTTCTCGGTCGGGTTCGGCAAGCCCCTGTTCACCTGGCGCCGCAAGGGCAGCCCGACCGAGTATGTCATCGGCGCCTTGCCCCTGGGCGGTTATGTGCGGATGCTCGACGAGCGCGAAGGCCCGGTCGACCCGGCCGAGCGGCACCTGGCCTTCAACACCCAGCCGCTGAAGAAGCGGGCCGCCATCGTGGTGGCAGGGCCGGCGGCCAACCTGCTGCTGGCCGTGTTGCTGTACGCCGTGGTCAACTGGGCCGGCGTGCAGGAGCCGCAACCGGTGCTGTCGGCGCCGGTGGCCGGTTCGCTGGCCGAAAAAGCCGGGCTGCAGGGCAACGACCGCATCGTGCGTGCCGCCCTGGCCGACGAGGAACCCAGCGCCGTCCGCTCGTTTGAAGACCTGCGCTGGCGCCTCACCCGAGGCGCCCTGGACAGCGAGGACATCACGCTGTGGGTCGGCCAGAACCCCGAAGACGCCGGCCGGCCGGTGGTGCTGCCGCTCTCGGGCCTGCAGGTGCGTGAAGCGGACGCCACCCTGTTCCAGCGCATCGGCATCACGGCGCCCTACAGCCCGCCCGACGTGGGCGAGGTCATGGCCGGTGGCGCTGCGCAGGCGGCCGGTCTCATGGCCGGCGACCGGGTCGAATCGGTGAACGGCATGGCCGTCAAGGATGGTCAGCATCTGCGCTCCATGATTCGTGGGGCGGTGGGTCCGCAGGGCGAAGCGCAGGTGCAGCAGTGGCGGGTCGTACGGGACGGCCGTCCGGTCGACATCGAGGTTCGCCCGGTTCCGGAGCAGCGCGACGGTGTCTGGCTGGCCCGGGTCGGCGCCTACATCGGTGGATTGCCGGCCATGACCACGGTCGACTACGGGCCCGTCGAAGGGCTGTGGCAGGGCGCCGTGCGCACCGCCGAGGTGTCGTGGCTGACCTTGAAGATGATGGGCCGCATGCTGATCGGCGAAGCCTCGCTGAGCAACCTCAGCGGCCCGCTGACGATCGCCGATTACGCGGGCAAATCTGCCAGCCTCGGACTCACCCCCTACATCCTGTTCGTGGCCCTCATCAGCGTGAGTCTGGGGGTGCTGAATCTGCTCCCGCTGCCGGTCCTCGATGGGGGACACCTGATGTATTATCTTTGGGAGGGTGTGACGGGGCGTCGCATCTCCGACGTCTGGATGGACCGCCTGCAGCGGGGCGGTGTCATGGTTCTCATGGCGCTCATGTCCATCGCCTTGTTCAACGATGTGGCCCGCCTCGCAGGCTGAACGCTTCCTTCTCATGAAATTCAAGAAATCCGGTTTTCGCGGCTTCACGCTCACCGTGATCGCGTCAACCCTGATGGCGGCATTGCCCGCCTGGGCCGTCGATCCCTTCACCGTGAGGGACATCCGCGTCGAAGGTCTTCAGCGTGTCGAGCCCGGCACCATCTTCGCCTCGCTGCCGTTCCGCATCGGCGATCAGTACAACGACGACAAGGGCTCGAGCGCCATCCGTTCGCTGTTCGGCCTGGGCCTGTTCAGCGACGTGCGCATCCAGGTCGACGGCGACGTGCTGACGGTGATCGTTGAAGAGCGCCCGACCGTGGCCGACGTGAGCTTCTCCGGCATCAAGGAATTCGACGCGGAAACCTTGCGCAAGTCGCTGCGCGACATCGGCCTGGCCGAGGGCCGGCCGTTCGACAAGGCGCTGGCCGACCGCGCCGAGCAGGAACTCAAGCGCCAGTACATCACCCGCAGCATGTATGCGGCGCAGGTGGTGACCACCGTCACCCCGACCGAGCGCAACCGCATCAACCTCAATTTCAGCGTGATCGAGGGTGACATCGCCCGCATCACCGACATCCGCATCGTCGGCAACCGTGCCTTCTCGGAGTCGACGCTGCGCGACCTGTTCGACCTGAACACCGGCAACTGGCTGAGCTGGTACACCAAGTCCGACCGTTACTCGCGCGCCAAGCTCAACGCCGACATCGAGACGCTGCGCTCCTACTACCTGACCCGCGGCTTCCTGGAGTTCCGCATCGACTCCACCCAGGTGGCCATCACCCCGGGCAAGGACGAGATGTCCATCACCCTCAACATCACCGAGGGCGACCGCTATGTGGTCTCGTCGGTGGCGCTGGAAGGCGAGTACCTGGGCCGCGAAAACGAGTTCAAGACGCTGGTCACGCTCAAGCCCGGCGAGGCCTACAACGTGGAGGACCTCACCGCCACCACCAAGGCCTTCACCGAGTACTTCGGCGCCTTTGGCTACGCCTTCGCCCAGGTGGAGGCCACCCCCGAGATCGACCGCGCCAACAAGCGCGTGGCGTTCGTGATCCGTGCCCAGCCGTCGCGCCGCGTCTATGTGCGCAGGATCAATGTGGAAGGCAACAACCGCACCCGCGACGAAGTCATCCGCCGTGAGTTCCGCCAGTTCGAGTCGGCCTGGTACGACAGCGACCGCATCCGTCTGTCCCGCGACCGCGTGGACCGTCTCGGCTTCTTCACGAACGTGGCCATCGACACCCAGGCCGTGCCGGGATCGCCCGATCAGGTCGACCTGACGGTGGCCGTGGCCGAAAAGCCCACCGGCAACCTGACCCTGGGTGCCGGCTACGGTCAGGCCGAGGGCTTGTCGCTGGTGGCCGGCATCCGCCAGGAAAATGTGTTCGGCTCGGGCAATTACCTGGGCATCGACGTCAACACCAGCAAGTTCAACCGCCAGATCGTGCTCAGCACGACCGATCCGTATTTCACGCCCGACGGGGTCTCGCGGAGTTTCGACGCCTATTACCGCACCACGCGGCCGTACGGCTCGCAGACCCAGGACCTGGGTGACTACCGCCTGGTCACCAAGGGCTTGAGCACCCGGTTCGGTGTGCCGTTCACCGAACAGGACACGGTGTTCTTCGGCGTGGGGGTGGAGCAGACGACGATCCAAGAGGGCAGCTTTTTGCCGTTGGCATATCGACGTTACAAGGATCAGTTTGGTGAGACCAGCAACACGCTACCCCTTACCGTAGGCTGGGCACGGGATTCCCGAGACAGCGCACTGGTGCCTACGTCGGGTCGCTATCAACGTTTCAACACCGAGGTGTCCTTTGCAGGCGACGCTAAATACGCCAAAGCAAATTACCAGTTCCAGCAGTACATACCGCTGAGCAAGAAATACACGCTGGCCTTCAACACCGAGCTGGGTTACGGCAAGGGATTCGGCGGCAAGCCATACCCCATCTTTAAGAACTTCTTCGGCGGCGGTCTGGGCTCAGTTCGAGGCTTCGAGCAGGGGACCTTAGGACCCTTGTCAGAGGTCACGGGCACAAACGGTGCGCAGTCAATCAACATTGGTGGTAACCAGAGTTTTGCCGTGAATGCCGAGTTCATCACGCCGTTCCCGGGCGCCGGCAACGACCGCACCCTGCGTATGTTCGGTTTCATCGATGTGGGCAACGTGGCTGGACCGAACGACAGCGGCGTCTCCAACAAACTCTTTTCGGATATGCGCGCCTCGGCCGGCATCGGTCTGAGCTGGATCTCTCCGGTGGGCCCGCTTCGCTTCGCGATCGCCACCCCTATCCGCAAACAGCCGCAGGATAAAATCCAGCGTTTCCAATTCCAGATCGGAACTTCGTTTTGATGAACATGTTTTCGTTTGCCCGCCGTGCTGCCCTGGCCCTGACGATGGGTGTTGCCCTGATGGCCGGCCCGGCCATGGCACAGGCCACCAAGATCGGCGCCATCAATGTCGAGAAGATCCTGCGCGAGTCCAGCACGGCCAAGGCCGTGTCGGCCAAGCTGGAGCAGGACTTCTCCAAGCGCGAGCGTGACATCCGGACGGCGGCCGACCAGTTCCGCTCCGCCGTCGAGAAGTTCGAGAAGGAAGGTCCGACCATGGCCGAGAGCCAGCGGGCCACCCGGCAGCGCCAGCTGGCCGAGCAGGAACGCGACATCCAGCGCCGTCAGCGCGACTTCCAGGAAGAGCTCAACCTGCGCCGCAACGAAGCTTTGCAGCAGGTGGTGGAAAAGCTGAACCGGGTGGTGCGCCAGATCGCCGAGTCCGACAAATACGACCTGATCGTGTCCGAGGCCTACTACATCAACCCGCGCGTGGACATCACCGACAAGGTGATGTCGGCCCTCGACAGCGCCAAGTGACGGGCGGCGCATGGCTGCGCTGCTGAACGACATCGTGCAGGCCCTGGGCGGGGCGCTGCACGGCAACCCCGAACGCTGCATTGAACGGCTGGCCCCGCTGGACACGGCGGGCCCAGCCGATCTGTCGTTTGTGTCCCATGCCCGGTACGCGCGGCAGATCGAGACCACGCGGGCGGGTGCGCTGATCGTCCCGCCGGCCTTGCTGGCCCAGGCCGGCGCCCGGGGCGACTGCATCGTCACCGACGACCCCTATCTCTATTTCGCCCGCCTGACCCAGTGGTGGAAGCAGCGCCACTCGGCGATGCCGGTGGCCGGTGTCCACCCATCCGCCTGCGTCGACCCCGGGGCCGTTCTGGGGCAGGGCGTGAGCATCGGTCCGTTCGCCGTCATCGGTCCAGACGTGCGGCTGGGGGACGGCGTCTCGCTCGGGGCCCACACGGTGCTGGAAGCCGGCGTGTCGGTGGGCGAGGGCAGTCGCCTGTACAGCCATGTCACGGTGCGCGAGGGCTGCTCGCTCGGGCAGCGTTGCACCGTGCACCCGGGGGTGGTGATCGGCGCCGATGGTTTCGGCTTTGCGCCCCACCAGGGCCAGTGGATCAAGATCGAGCAGCTCGGTGCCGTGCGCATCGGCGACGATGTGGAGATCGGGGCCAACTGCTGCATCGACCGGGGCGCACTGGACGACACCGTCATCGGCAACGGGGTGAAGCTCGACAACCTGATCCAGATCGGCCACAACGTGAAGATCGGCGATCACACGGCTATGGCCGGTTGTGTGGGGGTGGCCGGCAGCGCCACCATCGGTGCCCGCTGCACCGTGGGTGGCGGCGCCATCGTGCTGGGGCATCTCACCCTGGCCGACGGGGTGCACATCTCGGCGGCTTCGGTGGTCACGCGCTCCATCCTGCAGCCGGGCCAGTACACCGGCATGTTTCCCATCGACGACAATGCCGCCTGGGAAAAGAACGCCGCTTCGCTCAAGCAGCTCAACCGCCTGCGTGAACGCCTCAAGGCCGTTGAACAGGCCCTGGCGCAGGCCACCAACAACAAGAACACCGACTGACCACCATGGACATCCACCAGATCCTCAAGCTGCTGCCCCACCGTTACCCGATCCTGCTGGTGGATCGCGTGCTGGAGATCGAAGCCGGGCAGCGCATCAAGGCGCTCAAGAACGTCACCATCAACGAACCGTTCTTCATGGGCCACTTCCCGCACCGCCCGGTGATGCCGGGCGTGCTGATGCTGGAGGCCATGGCCCAGGCGGCCGCGCTGCTGACCTTCCACACCCAGGGCGTGGCACCGGACGACAAGACCGTGTACTACTTCGCCGGCATCGACGGGGCCCGCTTCAAGCGGCCGGTGGAGCCGGGCGACCAGCTGGTGATGGACGTGTCGCTGGAGCGCGCCAAGGCGGGCATCTACAAGTTCAAGGGCACGACCCGCGTGGGTGAAGAAGTGGCCTGCGAGGCCGAGCTGATGTGCACCATGCGCACCATCGCCTGACGCTGCGGAGAGATTCGACGTGAGCCTCATCCACCCGACCGCGCTGGTCGACCCCGCTGCCGAACTGGACAGTTCGGTGGCGGTCGGCCCGTACACCGTGATCGGCCCGAACGTCCGGATCGGCGCCGGCACCAGCATCGGCGCCCATTGCGTGATCGAGGGCCACACCACCATCGGCCGCGACAACCGCATCTTCCAGTTCAACTCGCTGGGGGCCATTCCGCAGGACAAGAAATATGCTGGCGAGCCCTGCGAACTCGTCATCGGCGACCGCAACACGGTCCGCGAGTTCTGCACCTTCAACATCGGCTCGCCCGGCGACAAGGGCGTGACCCGGGTCGGCGACGACAACTGGATCATGGCCTACGTGCACCTGGCGCACGACTGCACCGTGGGCAACAAGACCATCTTTGCCAACAACTCGCAGCTCGCCGGCCATGTCGAGGTGGGCGACTGGGTGATCCTGGGGGGCTTCACCGTGGTGCACCAGTTCGTGCGCATCGGTGCCCATGCCATGACCGCCATGTGTTCGCTGCTGTTCGCCGATCTGCCGCCCTTCGTGATGTGCCAGGGGCAGCCGGCCCAGGCCCGGTCGATGAACTTTGAAGGTCTGCGTCGGCGTGGCTTTTCACCCGAGCGCATCGCGGCGGTGAAGGCCATGCACAAGGCCCTCTACCGCGACGACCTGACGCTGGAACTGGCCACGCAGCGCATCCAGACGCTGGCAGCCGACAAGCCCGAGTCGGCGCCCGATGTGGCCATGATGCTGGACTTCCTGCGCGGCACGTCCGCGCAGCGCGGCATCGTTCGCTGAGGCCCGCCGTGGGAGACGCGCTGCGCCTGGCCCTGGTGGCGGGCGAGACATCCGGCGACCTGCTGGCCGGCCTGCTGCTGGGCGGGGTGCGGGAACGCTGGCCCGGGCTGCGGTCGGTCGGCATCGGTGGCCCGCAGATGCAGGCCCAGGGATTCGAGGCCTGGTGGCCGAGCGAGAAGCTGGCGGTGCGCGGCTATGTGGAGGTGCTGCGCCATTACCGCGAGATCGTCGGCATCCGCCAGCAGCTCAAGGACCGGTTGCTGCAGGGCCCGCGCCCGCAGCTGTTCATCGGGGTGGATGCGCCCGACTTCAACCTTGATCTGGAGGCCGGCCTCAAGGCGGCCGGCGTGCCGACCATGCACTTCGTGTGTCCGTCGGTGTGGGCCTGGCGGCCGGAGCGGATCGAGAAGATCCGCCGCAGCGTCGACCATGTGCTGTGCATCTTCCCGTTCGAGCCCGAACTGCTGGCCCGGCATGGCATTGCCGCCACCTATGTGGGCCATCCGCTGGCCCGGGTGATTCCGCTGGAGCCTGACCGTGCAGCAGCCCGCCGGCAGCTGGGCCTGCCGCTGGAGGCGCCGGTGGTGGCGCTGTTGCCGGGCAGCCGGCAGTCCGAACTGCAGTACCTCGGTGAGCGATTCCTGGCAGCGGCGAGCCTGATGGCCCGGCAACGGCCCGAGGTGCATTTCGTGTTGCCGGCCGTGCCGGCCTTGCGCGCCCGGGTCGACGCGCTGGTGCAGCAAAGCGGCCTGGGCGACCGCATCACCGTGGTCACCGGCCAGTCGCATGCCGCGCTGGCCGCCTGCGACGTGACCCTGATCGCCAGCGGCACGGCCACCCTGGAGGCGGCCTTGTTCAAGCGGCCCATGGTCATCGCCTACAACATGAACTGGCTGTCCTGGCAGATCATGAAGCGCCAGCAGCTGCAGCCCTGGGTCGGTCTGCCCAACATCCTGAGCCAGGATTTTGTGGTGCCCGAGTACCTGCAGGACCAGGCCACGCCGGCGGCGCTGGCCCAGGCCACGCTGCGCTGGCTGGACGACGCGCCGGCTGCGGCCGCGCTGCAGGCCCGGTTCACCGAACTTCACCACCAGTTGAACCGGGACACCGCCCGGCTGGCCACCGATGCGATCGCGCAAGTCGTCGCTGCCTGAGCAGGCCTCGCTGGTCTGGGACGTGCCCGGTCTGGTGGCCGGGGTGGACGAGGCCGGGCGCGGGCCGCTGGCCGGCCCGGTGGTGGCCGCCGCCGTGATCCTGGACGACCTCCACCCCATCGCCGGCCTGAACGATTCCAAGAAGCTGAGCGCGTCGCGCCGCGAGGCGCTGTTCGACGAGATCCGCGCCAAGGCACTGTGCTGCAGCGTGGCGGAGGCGTCGGTCGAGGAGATCGACCGGCTCAACATCCTGCAGGCCACCCTGCTGGCCATGCGCCGCGCGGTGCAGGGCCTGCGCCTGAAGCCGGCGAAGGTGCTGGTGGACGGCAACCGGCTGCCGCCGCTGGAGGTGCTGGCCGAGGCCATCGTCGGCGGCGATGCGAAGGTGGCTGCCATTTCGGCGGCCTCCATCCTGGCCAAGGTCACGCGGGACCGGCAGCTGGTGGAGCTGCATGCACGGCACCCCGAGTACGGCTTTGATCGCCACAAAGGCTATGGCACGGCCGACCATCTGGCGGCCCTGCGTCGCCACGGTGCATTGCCGGTGCACCGGCGTTCCTTCGCGCCGGTGGCGCAAGCGCTGGCCGCCGGCCCCGGAGCCCAACCATGAACGAACCGCAGCCCATCACCTCGCGCGACAACCCGCTGCTGCGCCAGTTGCGGCAGCTCGCACAGGACAACACCGCCTACCGCAAGGAGGGCCTGGTCTGGCTCGAAGGCGACCACCTGTGCCGCGCGCTGCTGGCGCGCGGGCATCGGCCCGAGGTGGCGGTGTTCACCGAGCCGGCGTGGCATGCCGCGTCCGATGCGCTCAAGCAGGCGGCGGCCCGCGTGGTGCTGCTGCCCCCGGCCTTGATGGCCGGCATCAGCGGGCTGGAGTCCCCGGCCGGCATGGGCTTTGTGTGGCGGCTGCCGGCGGGGCAGGGCGTCATGTCCGGTGTGGGCACCGTGGTGCTGGATCGGCTGCAGGACGCCGGCAATGTGGGCTCCATCCTGCGCAGTGCGGCGGCGTTCGGCTTCGCTCAGGTGCTGGCGCTGCGCGGCACCGCAGCGCTGTGGTCGCCCAAGGTGGTGCGCGCCGGCATGGGTTCGCACTTCGCCCTGCGGCTGGTCGAGGGCCTGGAAGCCGCCGATCTGGATGAGCTGGCCGTGCCGTTGCTGGTGACCAGTTCGCACCGGGGCGATCTGCTGCACCAGGCACAGCTGCCATGGCCTTGCGCCTGGGTGATGGGCCACGAAGGGCAGGGCGTGGGTGAGGCGCTCATGGCCCGTGCCGGCGGCTGGATGCGCATCGCGCAGCCGGGTGGCGAAGAGTCGCTCAATGTGGCGGCCGCTGCCGCGGTCTGCCTGCACGCCAGCGCCGCCGCCCGGGCGGGCTGAAGCGCGGCGGACGGCCCGAAAGCCCCTTCGCGGCGGGCTATAATTCCGCGGTTTACCCGCAATCAGCGCACGCCCAGCGCGCCCCGGCTTCTCACCCCAGGATTTCCCAGCCGCCCTCGCATCCGGTCATGCCGGGTCAGGTGGAAAACGATCCTGCGCGGCACCTGCCGCCGGCGCACCGGTCCTGCCGCCCCACAACTGGAGAACCCCGTGCTGCCCGTCCACCCGAAAGCCCTTCTCGCGCTCGCCGACGGCACGGTCTTTACAGGCATCTCCATCGGCGCTTCCGGTCAGACCACGGGTGAGGTGGTGTTCAACACCTCCATCACCGGCTACCAGGAAATCCTCACCGATCCGAGCTACTGCCGCCAGATCGTCACGCTGACCTACCCGCACATCGGCAACACCGGCATCAACCACGAAGACGTGGAAGCCGGCCGGGTGCACGCGGCCGGCCTGATCATCAAAGACCTGCCCCTGCTGGCCTCCAACTTCCGCTCCGAGGAGACGCTCAGCGACTACCTGCGGCGCGAGAACACGGTGGCCATTGCCGACCTCGACACCCGCGCACTGACCCGCCGCCTGCGCACCCACGGTGCCCAGAACGGCTGCATCGTCGCGCTCGCGCCCGGTGAAGACATCACGGAGGCCCACCGCACCGCCGCTGTGGCGGCTGCGAAGGCCGCGCCCAGCATGGCCGGCCAGGACCTGGCCCAGGTCGTGTCGGCCAGCGCACCGTTCGCCTGGACCCAGACCGAATGGCAGCTCGGCTTCGGTTATGGCGAACAGATCGCCCCGCGCTTTCATGTGGTGGCCTACGACTTCGGCGTGAAGCACAACATCCTGCGCATGCTGGCCGCCCGTGACTGCAAGGTGACGGTGGTGCCGGCGCGCACCCCGGCCGCCGATGTGTTCAAGCTCAAGCCCAACGGGGTGTTCCTGTCGAACGGCCCCGGCGATCCGGAGCCATGCGACTACGCCATTGCCGCGGCCCGCGAGATCATCGAGGCCGGCGTGCCCACCTTCGGCATCTGCCTGGGTCACCAGATCATGGCGCTGGCCAGCGGTGCGAAGACCTTCAAGATGAAGTTCGGCCACCACGGCGCCAACCACCCGGTCAAGGACCTCGATTCCGGCCGGGTTTCCATCACCAGCCAGAACCACGGCTTTGCCGTGGACGAGGCTTCGCTGCCCGCGAACCTGCGTGCCACCCATGTGAGCCTGTTCGACGGCACCCTGCAGGGCCTGGCCCGAACCGACCGGCCGGCCTTCTGCTTCCAGGGCCACCCGGAGGCGTCCCCCGGCCCGCACGACATCGGCTACCTGTTTGACCGCTTCACCGCGCTGATGACCCAGGCCCAGGAGAAAAACTAATGCCCAAGCGCTCCGACATCCAGACCGTCCTCATCATCGGCGCCGGCCCGATCATCATCGGCCAGGCCTGCGAGTTCGACTACTCCGGCGTGCAGGCCTGCAAGGCCCTGCGCGAGGAGGGCTACCGCGTGGTGCTGATCAACAGCAACCCCGCCACCATCATGACCGACCCGGCCACGGCCGACGTCACCTACATCGAGCCGATCACCTGGCAGACGGTCGAGAAGATCATTGCCAAGGAGCGGCCGCTGGCCACCGGCGGTTTCGCCATCCTGCCCACCATGGGCGGCCAGACCGCGCTGAACTGCGCGCTCGACCTGTGGCGCAACGGCGTGCTGGAGAAGTACGACGTCGAGCTGATCGGCGCCACGCCGGAGGCCATCGACAAGGCCGAAGACCGCCTGAAGTTCAAGGACGCTATGACCAAGATCGGTCTGGGGTCGGCCCGCTCGGGCATCGCGCACAGCATGGACGAGGCCTGGGCGGTGCAGAAGACGGTGGGTTTCCCGGTGGTCATCCGCCCCAGCTTCACGCTGGGCGGCACCGGCGGCGGCATCGCCTACAACCCGGAAGAGTTCGAGACCATCTGCAAGCGCGGCCTGGAAGCCTCGCCCACCAACGAGCTGCTGATCGAGGAGTCGCTGCTCGGCTGGAAAGAGTACGAGATGGAAGTGGTGCGCGACAAGGCGGACAACTGCATCATCGTCTGCTCGATCGAGAACCTGGACCCGATGGGCGTGCACACCGGTGACTCCATCACCGTGGCCCCGGCCCAGACCCTGACCGACAAGGAATACCAGATCCTGCGCAACGCCAGCCTGGCCGTGCTGCGCGAGATCGGTGTCGACACCGGCGGCTCCAACGTGCAGTTCTCGATCAACCCGAAGGACGGCCGCATGGTCGTCATCGAGATGAATCCGCGGGTCTCGCGTTCGTCTGCGCTGGCCTCCAAGGCCACCGGCTTTCCGATCGCCAAGGTGGCGGCCAAGCTGGCCGTGGGCTACACCCTCGACGAGCTGCGCAACGAGATCACCGGTGGCGCCACCCCGGCTTCGTTCGAGCCCTCGATCGATTACGTGGTGACCAAGATCCCGCGTTTCGCCTTCGAGAAGTTCCCCACCGCCGACAGCCGCCTGACCACCCAGATGAAGTCGGTGGGCGAGGTCATGGCCATGGGCCGGACCTTCCAGGAAAGCTTCCAGAAAGCCCTGCGCGGCCTGGAGGTGGGCGTGGACGGCATGAATGAGAAGACCCAGGACCGCGAGACCCTGGAGCGCGAGCTGGGCGAACCCGGGCCGGAACGCATCTGGTATGTCGGCGACGCTTTCGCCGCCGGCTGGTCGGTGGACGAGGTGCACCAGTTCACCAAGATCGACAAGTGGTTCCTGGTCCAGATCGAGGAGATCGTGAAGCTGGAGCTGGCCATGGACCAGCTGGTGGCCGAGAAGGGCGCCGGCGCACTGGCCAGCCTGGACGCCTCCACGCTGCGCGGCCTGAAGAAAAAGGGCTTCTCCGACCGCCGCCTGGCCAAGCTGCTGTCCACCACCGACACCGCCGTGCGCCAGCAGCGCCTGGCCCTGGGCGTCCGCCCGGTCTACAAGCGGGTGGACACCTGCGCGGCCGAGTTCGCCACCAACACCGCCTACCTCTACTCCACCTACGAGGGCCACGGTGACGCCGAGTGCGAGGCCGAGCCCACCGGCAACAAGAAGATCATGGTGCTGGGCGGCGGGCCGAACCGCATCGGCCAGGGCATCGAGTTCGACTACTGCTGCGTGCACGCCGCACTTGCCATGCGCGAGGACGGGTACGAGACCATCATGGTCAACTGCAACCCGGAAACCGTCTCGACCGACTACGACACCTCCGACCGCCTGTACTTCGAGCCGCTGACGCTGGAAGACGTGCTGGAGATCGTCGACAAGGAGAAGCCGGTCGGCGTGATCGTGCAGTACGGTGGCCAGACGCCGCTGAAGCTGGCGCTGGGTCTGGAGGCCAACGGCGTGCCCATCATCGGCACCAGCCCGGACATGATCGATGCCGCCGAAGACCGCGAGCGCTTCCAGAAGCTGCTGCACGACCTGGGCCTGCGCCAGCCGCCCAACGCCACCGCCCGCACCGAGCCCGAGGCGCTGGAGAAGGCCGCTGCCCTGGGTTACCCGCTGGTGGTTCGCCCGAGCTATGTGCTGGGTGGCCGCGCCATGGAAATCGTGCACGAGCAGCGCGACCTGGAGCGCTACATGCGCGAAGCCGTCAAGGTCAGCAACGACTCGCCGGTGCTGCTGGACCGCTTCCTGAACGACGCCATCGAATGCGACGTGGACGCGGTGCGCGACGCCTCCGGCCGCGTGTTCATCGGCGGCGTGATGGAGCACATCGAGCAGGCCGGCGTGCACTCGGGCGACTCCGCCTGCTCGCTGCCCCCCTACTACCTGAGCAAGGCCACGGTCGAGGAACTCAAGCGCCAGACCGCCGCCATGGCCCAGGGCCTGAGCGTGGTCGGCCTGATGAACGTGCAGTTCGCGATCCAGGAAGTGGAAGAAAACGGCCAGAAGAAGGACGTGATCTTCGTGCTGGAGGTGAACCCGCGCGCCTCGCGCACCGTGCCCTTCGTCTCCAAGGCCACCGGCATCCAGCTGGCCAAGGTCGCGGCGCGCTGCATGGCCGGTCAGACGCTGGATGCCCAGGGCATCGGCGCCGAGGTCACGCCGCCTTACTTCAGCGTCAAGGAAGCCGTGTTCCCGTTCGTGAAGTTTCCCGGGGTGGACACCATCCTCGGCCCTGAGATGAAGTCCACCGGCGAGGTCATGGGTGTGGGCAAGACCTTCGGCGAAGCCTTCGTGAAGAGCCAGCTCGGCGCCGGCACCAAGCTGCCGCGCTCGGGCCGCGTGTTCCTGACCGTCAAGAACGGCGACAAGCTGCGCGCGGTCGAGGTGGCCCGCCAGCTGGTGGAGCAGGGCTTCGAGCTGGTGGCCACGCGCGGCACCGCTGCCGCGATTGCGGCGGCCGGCATCCCGGTGCAGACGGTGAACAAGGTGGCCGAGGGCCGGCCGCACATCGTGGACATGATCAAGAACGGCGACATCGCCCTGGTCATCAACACGGTGGAGGAGCGCCGCAACGCCATCACCGACTCGCGTGCCATCCGCACCTCGGCGCTGCTCGCCCGGGTGACCACCTTCACCACCATTGCCGGTGCCGAAGCCGCGGTGGAAGGCATGAAATACCTGGATCAGCTCGACGTGATCTCGGTGCAGGAAATGCACGCACAGCTCTGACCGGCGAGGGCCGGCGCAGCGCCGCCGGGCCCTGCCTTTCACGGCATAATTCCGCCCTAATGAACACCGCCGAGCGGCAACGCCCGGCGGTTTGCTTTTGGAGACACCCCCATGACCACCATTCCGATCACCAAGCGCGGCGCCGAGAAGCTCAAGGAAGAGCTCCACCGCCTCAAGACCGTCGACCGTCCAGCGGTCATCAACGCCATTGCCGAAGCGCGAGCCCAGGGCGATCTGAGCGAGAACGCCGAGTACGACGCCGCCAAGGACCGCCAGGGCTTCATCGAAGGCCGCATCGCCGAGGTCGAGGGCAAGCTCTCGGCCGCCCAGATCATCGACCCGTCCACGGTGGACGCCGGCGGCCGGGTGGTGTTCGGTGCCACGGTCGACCTGGAAGACGAGGACAGCGGTGCCAAGGTCACCTACCAGATCGTCGGCGAAGACGAAGCCGACCTGAAGCTGGGCCTGGTCAACATCAGCAGCCCGATCGCCCGTGCGCTGATCGGCAAGGAAGAGGGCGACACCGCCGAAGTGCAGGCCCCGAGCGGCGTGCGCCGCTTCGAGATCGTGGCGGTCCGCTACGTCTGACGCGCATGCTGCAACGCCTGCCCCTGATGCTGGCCGCCCTCTGGTGGGGTGGCATCAGCGCACTCAGTTTTCTGGCGGTGCCGCTGCTGTTTGCGCAGCTCGGCAGTCCGGCGGTGGCGGGCCCGGTGGCGGCAAAGATCTTTTCCCTGCAATGCTGGGCCGGCATCGTCATCGGTGGTCTGCTGCTGGTGCTGCTCAAGCGCGGTGAACCCACCCCCGAAGCCTTCACCACACTGGGGCTGGTCTGTCTGGCGCTGTTGCTGGCCCTGTTGCAGGAGTTCGGTGTGGCCCAGAAGATCGTGACCGCCCGGGCCAGCGGTGGCAACCTGCGCCTGTGGCACGCCGTGGGCAGCCTGATGGTGCTGGGCCAATGGCTGTGCACCGCCGCCGTGCTCTGGCGGCTCGGGGCCGGGCCCCGCAGCACTCAACCCGGCTGACGCTCGGCGGATTCCAGCGTGTTGACCATCAGCATGGTGATGGTCATGGGGCCCACGCCACCCGGCACCGGGGTGATCCAGCCCGCCACTGCCTTCACGCCGTCGAAGTCGACGTCGCCGCAGAGCTTGCCGGCATCGTTGCGGTTCATGCCCACATCGATCACCACCGCGCCCGGCTTGACCATGTCGGCGGTCAGCACGTTGCGCTTGCCCACGGCCGCCACGATCACGTCGGCCTGAAGCGTCTGGGCTTTCAGATCGGCGGTGGCGCTGTGGCAGATGGTCACGGTGGCATTCTTCTGCAGCAGCATCAGCGCCATGGGCTTGCCCACGATGTTGCTGCGCCCGATCACCACGGCGTGCTTGCCGCGCAGGTCGTATCCGATGTGCTCCAGCATCTTCATGCAGCCGTAGGGGGTGCAGGGCCAGAAACCGGGCATGCCGGTCATCAGGGCACCGGCGCTGGCGATGTGGAAGCCGTCGACGTCCTTGGCCGGATCGATCGCCTCGATCACCTTCTGCGCGTCGATGTGGGCGGGCAGCGGCAGCTGCACCAGGATGCCGTGGATGGACGGGTCGCGGTTCAGGGCATCGACCCGGGCCAGCAGGTCGGCCTCGCTCAGGGTCTCCGGCCAGGTCTCCAGCACCGAATGCATGCCGGTGTCGTCGCAGGCCTTCACCTTGTTGCGCACATACACCTGGGAGGCCGGGTTGGCGCCGACCAGGATCACGGCCAGTCCGGGGGTGATGCCACGCGCCTTCAGCGCCTGGACGCGGGCCGCCACATCGGCGCGGAGCTGTCGGGAAAGGGCGTTGCCGTCGATGAGTTGTGCGGTCATGTGGGGGCGGTCGGGCTTCAGGCCTTGGCAGGCGTCTGGCCCAGGGCAATCTTGAGCAGGTCGGCCACGGTGTTGGCGCCCAACTTTTCCATGATGTTGGCGCGGTGCGCCTCGACCGTCTTGATGCTGATGCCCAGATCGTCGGCGATCTGCTTGTTCAGCCGGCCGGCCACGATGCGTTCCAGCACCTGGGCCTCGCGGCTGGTCAGCTTGGAGAGCAGGGCGTCGCGGCTGGCGGCCTGCTGGTGGGTGGTGAAGGCTTCACGGGCCCGGTCCAGCATGCGCTCCACCAGGCTGACCAGCTGGTCTTCCTTGAAGGGCTTCTGGATGAAGTCGAGCGCGCCCTTCTTCATGGATTCGACCGCCATGGGCACGTCGCCGTGGCCGGTGATGAAGACGATGGGCAGGGGCGACTGGCGTTCCATCAGCCGGTCCTGGAGTTCCATGCCGCTCATGCCGCCCATGCGGATGTCGGCGATGAGGCAGGCAACCTCACGGGCGTCGTAGCGGCTCAGGAAGGCTTCGGCGGATTCGAAGCAGCGGACCCGGAAATCCTTGCCTTCCAGCAACCACTGGAGGGAATCGCGAACGGCCTCGTCGTCGTCGACGACATAGACGGTGCCTTTTTTGGGGATCAGACTCATCTCGCTCTTTCGGTGTCCGTCAGGGTCTGCGAGGCCACTGCATCGGCGGCCTGCGGTTGTAGTCGCGAGGCGATGGGTATCCAGAAGCTGAAGCAGCAACCCACCACGTCCTCGCCATTGTAGATGTTCTCCACCCGCATCCGGCCGTGGTGCGACTCCACGATGCTGCGGCAGAGCTTCAGGCCGATGCCCATGCCTTCGCTCTTGGTGCTGTAGAAAGCCTCGTAGATGCGATCGATCATGTCGGCTGGCACGCCCTTGCCGGAGTCGCGGACCTCGAACTCGATGACGTCCTGGTCGTCGTGCCGGCGCGGCCCGACCCGCAGCTCGACATAGCGTTCGGCCGGCGGGCGCCGGGCTTCGGCAATGGCCTCGCCGGCGTTCTTCATCAGGTTGATCAGCACCTGTTCGATCAGGATCGGGTCGACCATCAGCGACGGCAGGCGCGCCGCCACATACGGCGTGAGCCGCACCTGCTGGCGCCGCAGCTCGATGTCGGCCAGTTCGATGGCGTTGCTCACCATCTGGGCCACGTCCGACAGCATCGGATTGGGTTCGCTGCGTTTCACGAAGGCCCGGATGCGCTGGATGATCTGCCCCGCCCGCTGGGCCTGCCGGGCGGTCTTCTCCAGCGCGGCCAGCAGGTCGTCGGTGTTGATGCGATCGTCCTTGAGGCGCGAGATCATGCCGTTGCAGTAATTGCTGATGGCGGTCAGCGGCTGGTTCAGTTCGTGGGCCACGCTGGAGGCCATCTCGCCCATGGTGATCAGCCGGCTGGCGGTCTGGGCCCGTTCCGACTGGCGTGCGGCCAGTTCCTCGGCGTTGCGCCGGGGCGTGATGTCGCTGGCAATCACCATCTGCGCCAGTCGTCCGTCGACCCAGGTGAGGTAGCGGGTCCGCACCTCCAGCCAGCGGTCGAGTTCGGCGGCGAAAACTTCCGCATTGCCGGCGCCGGCATCGGTGAGGGTCTCGGTCGGCATGCCGGCAAAGGCGTCGACCGCGTCGCCGTCGTCGGGTGAGGGCTGTGGCTGGTGGCCGGCCAGATCGACCAGCCGGCGGTGGCCGTGGCCCCGGGTGCCAAACCAGAGCCGGTACATCTTGTTGGCAAACAGCAGCTCGTCGCTGCCCAGCGGGGCCACCGACACCGCCGAGTCCAGCGACTCCAGCACGGTGGTGAAACGCTCGTAAGAAGCCGAAAGCTCCTCGCGGACCCGCTTGGGTTCGGTGATGTCGGTCACCGAGGTCATCCAGCCGGTCTGCACACCCCGGGAGTCCACCAGCGGGGACACATACATGCGTGCGTCGAAGATGGTGCCGTTGCGGCGCTGCACCCGCACCTCGAATCCGCCGGGGGTGGAGCGCCCGTTGAGCTCGTCTTCCAGCCGCGCCAGCAGCAGGTCGTGCTCGCCTTCCGGCCAGTAGGGGAAGGGCGCGGTGCGGCCGACCAGCTCGGCCTCGGTCCAGCCGGTCATGGAGCAGAACGCCGGATTCACATAGGTGATGCGGCCCTGCATGTCGAGCGCCCGCATGCCGGTGAGCATGGAGTTTTCCATGGCCCGGCGGAAATTGGTCTCGGTCATCAGGGCCTGCTGGGCCTGCACCCGCCGGCGGGTGTGGCGCCAGGTGCCGAGCAGCATCCACACGGTGAGCACCGACAGCGCGCCGATCACCCAGAAGAAGCCGGTGCCGACGATGTCCTGCGAGGTGCGGTAACCCTGGGCCTTGAGGATCAGTCCGTTGCCCACCGGCGAGACCGGCACCTCGTGCTCCATGGGCGGATTGGCCCAGGGCAGCAGCCGCAGCACGGTATTCGGTGCCTGCAGCGTGCCGGCCAGCACCTGACCGCTGTCGTCCACCAGCGCCACGGCATACCGGGCCATGATTTCAGGCGGCATGCCGAAGCGCATGAGGCCGTCGACCGAGTATTCGCCCATCACCGTGCCGCTGAAGCGCCCCTGCTCGGCCAGCGGCACCTGCAGCATCAGCGTGGCATCGCGCGGGCTGTTGCCCATCGGTCGGGAGTAGATGGGCTGGCGCAGGTCGCGCGCCAGATCGAAAGAACCATCGGTCTCGGACGGACTCAATGTGCTGCCGGTGGAGCGGGTCAGCGCCGGCGGTGCGCTGGGCGAGGCGTAGCTGGCCTGGACGTTGCGGCGCCCGTCGACCCAGCTGATCGCCAGCAGTTCGGGGAACTGGCTGACCAGCGTCTCGGCCTGGAAGGTGAATTCTTCGGTGTCGATCTCGCGGTTGTCGATCTCCCGGGCGAGCCGCATGAGCTGCTCCTGCCGCTCCAGCAGGCGAAGACGCAGCCGCTGCTGGGCGTATTCGACGTCGCGCGTGACCGCTTCCTGCTCGCGCTCCAGCTCCTCATATCGCAGGTAGGCAATGGCCACCACGATGGCGGTCAGGAACAGCAACACCGACAGCAGCGGTGCCAGCGTGGCGAAGCGGTCCTGGCGGGAGGGTGGCAGGCGCCGCCACCAGCGCTTGATCCAGGGCACCGAGGTGGCGGGAGGGGTGGATTTCGTGGTCACCGGGCGAGTCTACGTGAGGGGTCGTCGGGCGGTAGCCGGGAGGGCGTGGGCGGACGATTAACCACCATGTGAAATCATCATCCGGATATTGAAACGGTATTCGATCTGTGAAAGAATGCCGCCGTCTGGCAGGGAGCGGCCCTGCCCATTCCAACACCGACACAGGAGACACGCATGTCAGCGAACGACGCCCGCCCCGGACAACCCGCGTCCGATCTGGACGCCCAGGAGACCCGCGAATGGATGGAGGCGCTGACCGCCGTCATCGAACGCGAGGGTCCGGAACGCGCCCATTACCTGCTCGAGCAGCTGCTCGAAGAGGCCCGCCAGCACAGCGTGGACATGCCGTTCTCGGCCAACACCGGCTATGTGAACACCATCGAGCCCGGTGAAGAAGCCCACAACCCCGGCAACCTGGAGCTCGAAGGCCGGCTGCGCGCCTACATGCGCTGGAATGCCATGGCCATGGTGGTCAAGGCCAACCGCCTGAACCCGGCCGACGGTGGCGACCTGGGCGGCCACATCAGTTCGTTCCAGTCGCTGGCCCACATGTTTGCGGTCGGCTTCAACCATTTCTGGCATGCCGACAACACCGATGCCGGGGGCAACCACGGCGGCGACCTGCTCTACATACAGGGCCACAGCGCGCCCGGCATCTACGCCCGCGCCTTCATGGAAGGGCGGCTGAGCGAAGAGCAGCTGCTGAACTTCCGCCAGGAGGTGGACGGCAAAGGCATCTCCAGCTACCCGCACCCCAAGCTGATGCCGGAGTTCTGGCAGTTTCCGACGGTGTCGATGGGCCTGGGCCCGCTGATGGCCATCTACCAGGCCCGCTTCCTGAAGTACCTGCATGCCCGCGGCATTGCCGACACGTCGCAGCGCAAGGTCTGGGTGTTCTGCGGTGACGGCGAGATGGACGAGCCCGAGAGCCTGGGCGCCATCGGTCTGGCCGCGCGCGAGAAGCTCGACAACCTGGTGTTCGTCGTCAACTGCAACCTGCAGCGCCTGGACGGTCCGGTGCGCGGCAACGGCAAGATCATCCAGGAGCTCGAAGGCGAGTTCCGCGGCTCGGGCTGGAACGTCATCAAGCTGCTGTGGGGCCGCGAGTGGGACGCGCTGCTGGCGCGCGACAAGGACGGCGCCCTGCGCAAGATCATGATGGACACGCTGGACGGCGACTACCAGGCCATGAAGGCCAACGACGGTGCCTTCGTCCGCAAGAACTTCTTCGGCCGCGACCCGCGCACCCTGGAGCTGGTCTCCAAGATGAGCGACGAGGACATCTGGGCCCTGCGCCGTGGCGGCCATGACGCCCAGAAGGTGTACGCCGCCTTCCACCGCGCCTACCACCACGAAGGCCAGCCCACCGTGCTGCTGGTCAAGACGGTCAAGGGCTACGGCATGGGCAAGGCGGGCGAGGGCAAGAACACCGCCCACCAGACCAAGAAGCTGTCCGACGAGGACATCCGCTACATGCGCGACCGCTTCAACCTGCCCATTCCGGACAGCGAGCTGCCCAAGATCCCTTTCTACAAACCGGCCGACGACACGCCGGAAATGAAGTACCTGCACGAGCGCCGCAAGGCTCTGGGCGGCTACCTGCCCAAGCGCCGCGCCGTCAGCTCCGAGAGCTTCACCGTGCCGGCACTGGACAATTTCAAGGCGGTGCTGGAGCCCACCGCCGAAGGCCGCGAGATCAGCACCACCCAGGCGTATGTGCGCTTCCTGACCCAGCTGCTGCGCGACCAGGCCCTGGGCCCGCGTGTGGTGCCCATCCTGGTGGACGAGGCCCGCACCTTCGGCATGGAAGGGCTGTTCCGCCAGATCGGCATCTACAACCCCGAGGGCCAGAAGTACACCCCGGTCGATAAAGACCAGGTCATGTACTACAAGGAAGACAAGGCCGGCCAGATCCTGCAGGAAGGCATCAACGAGGCCGGCGGCATGGCCAGCTGGATTGCGGCCGCCACGTCCTACAGCACCAACAACCGCATCATGGTGCCGTTCTACGTGTACTACTCGATGTTCGGTTTCCAGCGCATCGGAGACCTGGCCTGGGCCGCCGGCGACATGCAGGCGCGCGGCTTCCTGCTGGGCGGCACCTCCGGGCGCACCACGCTCAACGGCGAAGGCCTGCAGCACGAGGACGGCCACAGCCACATCCTGGCCGGCACCATCCCGAACTGCGTCTGCTACGACCCGACCTTCGCGCACGAGGTGGGCGTGATCCTGCACCATGGCCTCAAGCGCATGGTGGAGAAGCAGGAGAACGTGTACTACTACATCACCCTGCTCAACGAGAACTACGCCATGCCGGGCCTGAAGGCCGGCACCGAAGAGCAGATCATCAAGGGCATGTACCTGCTCAAGGAAGGCGCCAAGCTGACCCCGCGCGTGCAGCTGCTGGGTTCGGGCTCCATCCTGCGCGAAAGCCTGTTCGCCCAGGAGCTGCTGGAGAAGGACTGGGGCGTGTCGGCCACCGTGTGGTCCTGCCCGAGCTTCAACGAGCTGGCCCGCGACGGCGTGGACGCCGAGCGCTGGAACCTGCTGCACCCGCTGGAGACCCAGCGCGTGCCGTTCGTGGCCCAGCAGCTGGCCGGCCATGCCGGCCCGGTGGTGGCGTCCACCGACTACATCAAGAGCTTTGCCGAGCAGATCCGGCCTTACCTGCCCAAGGGCCGCACCTACAAGGTGCTGGGCACCGACGGCTTCGGCCGCAGCGACTTCCGCAGCAAGCTGCGGGAGCACTTCGAGATCAACCGCCACTACATCGTGGTCGCGGCGCTCAAGGGTCTGGCCGAAGAGGGCACCGTGCCGATGTCGCAGGTGGCCGAGGCCATCCGCAAGTACGGCATCGACGCCGACAAGATCAACCCGCTTTACGCCTGATCCCGGGAGACACACATGGCCATGGTGGAAGTACACGTCCCGGACATCGGGGATTTTGATGAAGTCGCGGTGATCGAGCTCCTGGTCAAGCCGGGCGACACGGTCAAGGCCGAGCAGAGCCTGATCACGGTGGAGTCGGACAAGGCGTCGATGGAGATTCCCTCGTCGACGGCCGGCGTGGTGAAGGAACTGCGCGTGAAGCTGGGCGACAAGGTGAAGCAGGGCTCGGTCGTGCTGGTGCTGGAAGCCGAGGGCGCTGCCACAGCGCCGGTCGCAGCGCCCGCAGCCGCGTCGATGCCCGCGCCCGCTGCCGCACCGGTGGCGGCTGCCCCGGCACCGGTGGCCGCTGCAGCCCCGGCTGCCACCGGCCCGGTGGAAGTGCGTGTGCCCGACATCGGCGACTTCAAGGACGTCGCCGTGATCGAGCTGCTGGTCAAGCCCGGCGACACCATCCAGGCCGAGCAGAGCCTGATCACGGTGGAGTCCGACAAGGCATCGATGGAGATTCCGTCGTCGGCGGCCGGCGTGGTGCAGTCGCTGGCGGTGAAGATCGGCGACAAGGTCAACATCGGCGATCTGGTGGCCCTGCTGCAGGGCACGGTCGCAGCCGCGGCCGCTGCACCCGCTGCACCCGCCGCGCCGGCTTCGGCACCGGCCGCTGTGGCGGCCAGCGCCCCGGCACCGGCTGCCGCGCCCGCTGCTGCTGTGCCTGCCGTGGTGGCCGCCCCGGCCCACCAGCCGGGCGCTGCCCCGGTGGGCCTGCCGCACGCGTCGCCCTCGGTGCGCAAGTTCGCCCGCGAACTGGGCGTGCCGCTGGCCGAGGTCAAGGGCTCCGGCCCCAAGGGCCGCATCACGCTGGACGATGTGCAGCAGTTCACCCGCTCGGTCATGGCCGGTGCGGTGCAGACCGCAGCCCAGGCCGCCAAGGCCCCGGCCGCCACGGCTGCTGGCGGCGGTGGCAGCGAGCTGGGGCTGATTCCCTGGCCCAAGGTCGACTTCGCGAAGTTCGGTCCGATCGAGCGCAAGGAGATGGGCCGCATCAAGAAGATCAGCGGCGCCAACCTGCTGCGCAACGCCGTGATGATCCCGGCCGTCACCAACCACGACGACGCCGACATCACCGAACTGGAGGCCTTCCGGGTCGCCACCAACAAGGAAAACGAGAAGAGCGGCGTGAAGGTCACCATGCTGGCCTTCCTGATCAAGGCCTGCGTGGCCGCGCTCAAGAAGTTTCCCGAGTTCAACAGCAGCCTGGACGGTGACGCGCTGGTCTACAAGCAGTACTGGCACATCGGTTTTGCGGCCGACACGCCGAACGGCCTGGTGGTGCCGGTCATCAAGGACGCCGACAAGAAGGGCATCCTCCAGATCAGCAAGGAGATGTCGGAGCTGGCCGCCAAGGCCCGCGACGGCAAGCTCGGCCCGGCCGACATGAGCGGCGCCACCTTCACCATTTCCAGCCTGGGCGGCATCGGCGGGCGTTACTTCACGCCCATCATCAATGCGCCCGAGGTGGCCATCCTGGGGGTGTGCAAGAGCCAGATGGAGCCGGTGTGGGACGGCAAGGCCTTCGTGCCGCGCCTGATGTTGCCGCTGTCCCTCACCTGGGACCACCGTGTCATCGACGGTGCAGCCGCTGCGCGCTTCAACGCGTACCTCGGCCAGATCCTTGGCGATTTCCGCCGCGTGCTGCTGTAAAGGAACCCGAACATGGCCATCATGGATATTCAGGTTCCCGACATCGGCGACTTCGACGAGGTCGCGGTCATCGAGCTGCTGGTCAAGCCGGGCGACACAATCCGGGCCGAGCAGAGCCTGATCACGGTCGAGTCCGACAAGGCGTCGATGGAGATTCCGTCGTCGCACGCCGGCGTGGTCCGGGAGCTCAAGGTCAAGCTGGGCGACAAGGTCGCCAAGGGCTCGGTGGTGCTGACGCTGGATGTGGCCGCTGCCACCGCGGCGCCATCACCGGTGGCTGCGGCTCCAGCCCCCGCGTCGGCCACCGCTGCGGTGGCGGCACCGGCGGCGGCCTCTTTCAGCGGCAGCGCCGATCTGGACTGCGACCTGCTGGTGCTCGGGGGTGGCCCCGGCGGTTACTCCGCTGCGTTCCGCGCCGCCGACCTGGGTCTGAAGGTCGTCATCGTCGAGCGTTACGCCACCCTGGGCGGCGTGTGCCTCAACGTGGGCTGCATCCCATCCAAGGCGCTGCTGCATGTGGCCGCCGTCATGGACGAGGTCAGCCACATGGCCGATCTCGGCGTGGAGTTCGGCCGCCCGGTGCTCAACATCGACAAGCTGCGCGGCCACAAGGAAAAGGTGATCGGCAAGCTCACCGGCGGTCTGGCCGCCATGGCCAAGATGCGCAAGGTGACCACCGTGCGCGGCTACGGTGCGTTCGTCGGCCCGAATCACCTGGCGGTCGAAGAGACCACCGGCTCCGGCCAGGACAAGACCGGCTCGAAGAAGGTGGTGGCATTCAAGAAGTGCATCATCGCCGCCGGCTCCCAGGCGGTGCGGCTGCCCTTCATGCCGGACGACCCGCGCGTGGTCGACTCCACCGGTGCGCTGGAGCTGAAGGATGTGCCGAAGAAGATGCTGATCGTCGGTGGCGGCATCATCGGTCTGGAGATGGGCACGGTCTACAGCACTCTGGGCGCCCGCCTGGACGTGGTGGAGATGATGGACGGCCTGATGCAGGGTGCTGACCGCGACCTGGTCAAAGTCTGGGAAAAGATGAACCGGCACCGTTTCGACAACGTGATGCTCAAGACCAAGACCGTGGGGGCCCGGGCCACGCCCGAGGGCATCCAGGTGCAGTTTGAAGGTCTGGACGGCACGAAGAGCGAAGGCACCTACGACCTGGTGCTGCAGGCGGTGGGCCGTACACCCAACGGCCGCAAGATCGCCGCCGAGCAGGCTGGTGTCGCCGTGACCGACCGGGGCTTCATCAACGTCGACATCCAGATGCGCACCAACGTGCCGCACATCTTCGCCATCGGCGACATCGTCGGCCAGCCGATGCTGGCCCACAAGGCGGTGCACGAGGCGCATGTGGCGGCCGAGGTGGCGGCCGGCGAACTGCTGGGCAACCCGGAGCTGGCGGCCGCTGCCTTCAATGCCCGGGTGATCCCGAGCGTGGCCTACACCGACCCCGAGGTCGCCTGGGTCGGCCTGACCGAGGACCAGGCCAAGGCGCAGGGCATCAAGGTGAAGAAGGGCCTGTTCCCCTGGGCGGCTTCCGGCCGTGCCATTGCGAACGGCCGCGACGAGGGCTTCACCAAGCTGCTGTTCGACGATTCGCCCGAGGCCCATGGCCACGGCAGGATCCTGGGCGGCGGCATGGTCGGCACCCATGCCGGCGACATGATCGGCGAGATCGCGCTGGCCATCGAGATGGGGGCTGATGCGGTGGACATCGGCAAGACGATCCACCCGCACCCGACGCTGGGCGAGAGCATCGGCATGGCGGCCGAGGTGGCCCACGGTTCGTGCACCGACGTACCGCCGGCGCGCCGCTGAGCCACGCCGCACCCACAAAAAAACCCGGCCTTGGCCGGGTTTTTTTCGTGCTGGGGGTGGGGGCAGTTTCAGGGTTCCTGCTGCGGCAGCACCCGCCGCGCGCCGTTGAAGCGGGTGTTCCAGTAGGCGATCCGCATGTCTTCCACCCGGACCTGGGCGCCGGCCCGGGGGGAGTGGATGAACTTGCCGTCGCCCACATAGATGCCCACATGGCTGAAGGCGCGGCGCATGGTGTTGAAGAACACCAGGTCGCCGGGTTTGAGTTCGCTGCGGTCGATCACCTGGGTGGCCGCAGCCTGTTCGTCGGAGCGGCGCGGCAGGATCTTGCCGACCGACTGTTCATACACCGCACGGACGAAGCCGCTGCAGTCGAAGCCGGTGTCGTGGCTGTCGCCGCCCCATTTGTAGGGAACGCCCAGGAAGGCCATGGCGTTGATGACCAGGCTGGAAGCCTGTTCGCTCATGGAGGCCCGGGCCTGCTGCACCTGGGCACCCAGGCGGTCGATCAGGCCTTTTTCGGCGAGCAGGGCGTCCATGTCCTGGTAGCCCGCTGCCGGTTCGGGTGCCGCATGCGCAGCGCTCAGCGCAGCGGCGGCAAGGACGAAGACGGACAGGCGGTGGGGCATGGGTCGCGAGGGTAACGGGAGCCAGCGCGAGCGTCAAGCGAGATAAACGCCGTAACCGCTTGATTCAGTTCTGTTTTTTGGCGACCGGTGCCGGCAGGTCGACCATCACCGGCTGGCCGGGCGTGGTGCAGCCGGTGTCGCAGCAGCGGCCGGGCTGGCGGTTGCGGGTGATGGGGCGGGCCGGATCGTGCGGGGCGGCTGCGGCGGCGCCGTCGGTGGTCAGGCCGCGCTCCAGCAGGCGCTCCACCAGCTCGACCTTGTTGCCCAGCGGGTAATGGCGCCAGATCTCCTGCTTCATGGCGGCCGGCGATCCGCCGCCGTGCAGGCTGATCACGCTGTACCAGCCGCCCTGGTAACCGGCGGTGAGGTCTTCGATGAAGCGGGCGGTCTGGATGCGCTGCTCGTAGGGGATGTCCGGGCTGGCGCGCAGCACCTCCGAGAGGCGGGCGGCGGTTTCCGGGTTGTGGTCTTCGTCCGGGCCGGGCAGGGTGACGATGAGGCCGCCGCTCACCGTGTGGGCAATGCGGTGCATGTCGTAGATCCGGGTGGCCAGCAGCAGCTTGCCGATGTTGGCGAACACCGGGTCGGGCATGAAGACGCGGCAGTGTTCGTCCTGCCGTCCATACACGCTGGCCGCCACGCCGCATGCATAAAAGCCCTCGGTGATGGTGATCAGCTCCACCATCTGTTCACGCAGATGGCTCTCGGCGCCGGGGTCGAAGCCGTTGGCCTCGCACATCAGGGCGCCGGCCCCGATCAGCAGGTCGCCGAAGCCGGCGCGGGCGCCGATGCAGGTCTGGCGGTGGTGGGTGGCATAGCTGTAGGTCAGGTGGCCGCTGTGTTCCCACTCGCCGGCCAGGAACACCTGCTCCCAGGGCACGAACACCCGGTCGAAGATGCACACGCCGGTGCTCTGGCCGTAGCGCCGGGAGAAGAGGGCGTCGCCGTGTTCCAGCTTCTCGCCCGGGCGGCCCGCCGGGCGGGCCACGATGGTCAGGCCGGGCGCATCCACCGGCACGGCGCAGCAGACCGCGAAGTCGGCGTCTTCGGCGCCCATGTTGCGGCAGGGCATGACCAGCAGCTCGTGCATGTAAGGGGCCCCGGTGACGATGGCCTTGGTGCCGCTGATGACGATGCCCCGGGCGTTGCGCTCCACCACATGCACATAGGTGTCGGGGTTGGCCTGCTGGTGGGGCCGGCGGCTGCGGTCGCCCTTGGCGTCGGTCATGGCCACGCCCAGGGTCAGGTCCTGGGTCTGCACCCGGTGCAGGTAGGCGAAGAACCGGTCGCGGTGGGTGCGGCTGCCGGTGGCGTCGTCCAGCCGGGCGGCCAGCTGGGCGATGGCATTGAGCGCGTCGTGGGTCAGGTAGCGCTGGGCGCAACCGGTTTCCTGGCAGATCAGACGCACCGCTTCCAGCTTGTTGAGCAGATCGCCGCTGCTGGTGCTCAGGTGGGTCATGCGGTTGACCACCCGGCCGCTGCTCTGCTCGACCGGCGTCATCAGCCTGGCGAGCTCCGGCCGGTGGGCCAGGTCGTAGGTCAGGGCCACCGCGTTGATGCCGGGTTGAAGGGCCGGGTCGTCGGCCACGGTGTCGACCCGGCGTCCGTCCACGAACACGGTGGGCCGCAGGCGGCGCAGCGACTCGCGGTAGTCGGCGCCGGTCATCAGGGGTGAAGTGTCTGCAGCGGTGTTCATGGCAGTGAGCTCTGGGTGAAAAGTTGGACAACGGTCAATCACAATTGACATTGCTCAAGCATTTGAACATTGTTCAATAAATTGATCAATGATGATTCATTTCAACTTTTGACAGGTCGTCGGTACACTGACCACATGAATGTGCAGCTCGACGAACTCCGCCCGGTCCTCAGCGAGGCCGAGCGTGAGGCCGCCCAGCGGCAGCTGGAGCTGCGTCAGCAGCGGCAGCTGGCCATGTCGGACACCCGCCGGGCCCTGGTGCTGGACGCGGCGCGCAGCGTGTTCGCCGAGAAGGGGCTGGAGGGCGCAGGCATCCGCGAGATTGCCCGCCGCGCCGGTTACACGCCGGGCGCGCTCTACAGCTATTTCGACAGCAAGGAGGCCATCTATGCGGCGCTGCTGTCGGAGTCGCTTGACCGGCTGCATGCCGAGGTGGCTGCAGCCCGGGCGCCCAAGGGCCAGCCGCACCGTCTGCTGGCCGAGCGGGCCAACGCCTGGTTCGGTTTTTATGCCCGCAACCCGCGCGATCTGGATCTGGGCTTCTACCTGGTGCAGGGGCTGGCGCCCCGGGGACTGAACCCGGAGCTGGACCGGGCGCTGAACCAGCGCCTGATGGACGCGCTGCGGCCCTGCGAACACGCGCTCGAGGACCTCGGTCTGCCCGCCGACCTGGCGCTGCAGGAAAACGCCGCCCTGTTTGCCCACGGTGTGGGTTTGCTGCTGCTCCAGCACACCGGGCGCATCCGGCTGTTCGGGCAGTCGGCGCCGCACCTGTTCCAGCTGTATGTGGACCGGCTGATCGAGCGGGTGGTGCCCCAGGCGGCCGGGCCGGTCGCCCAGCCCGACCTGTTTGCCGGCTGAAGCAGGCCCGAGTGCGCCGGAGCCGGCCTGGGCGCTGCGAGAATCGTGCTTTTGATCTCCCTCACTCCCCATGCTGCTTGACGTCGAAGAATCCCAACTCGTGCTGGTCGATTACCAGGAACGGCTGATGCCGGCCATGTTCGAGGCCGCCGCCGTGCTGGACAACGCGCACCGGCTGGCCCGCATGGCCCGCCTGCTGGACGTCCCGGTCTGGGGCACCGAACAGAACCCGGCCAAGCTGGGGCAGAACCCGGCCGCCATCCGCGAGGCCTGCCGCAAGACCCTGGCCAAGATGCACTTCAGCGCCGTGGCCGACGGTCTGGCCGACTGGTTGCGCCCGCCGGCACGCCCGGCCGGCGGCAATGCCCGCAGCCTGCCCAAGCACCTGCAGAAGCCGGCCGCCCCCAGCCAGCCCGAGCGCGGCACCATCGTGGTGGCCGGTTGCGAGGCCCACGTCTGCCTGTTGCAGACCGCGCTGGAACTGATCGAGCAGGAGTTCGACGTCTGGGTGGTCACCGATGCCTGCACCTCGCGCACCGAACGCAACCGCGACGCTGCCTTCGACCGCCTGGCCGGTGCCGGCGCCGAACTGGTCACCACCGAAATGGTGGCTTTCGAGTGGCTGCGCACCGCCGACGACCCGCGTTTCAAGGATGTGCACGGCCTGATCAAGTGAGATCGGCCCGGTGGGGGCCCATCAGGGTTCTCACCGTCAGGCGGCTGCAAGCGGCCTATCCATAATTAAGAATTCAGTTCGCCGTTCAACGGTCCGTCCAACGAGGAGACAAGACATGGGTTCGTCCGCCGCCAAGGCCGAGAGTTACGCCGACTTCCACCGCCGTTCGCTTGAAGACCGCGATGCCTTCTGGACCGAGCAGGCCGCACTCATCGACTGGCAGCGGCCGTTCGACCGGGTCTGCAACCACGACAACCCGCCGTTCGCGCGCTGGTTCGAAGGCGGCCGGACCAACCTCTGCCATAACGCGGTCGACCGCCACCTGAAAGACCGCGCCGACCAGAACGCGCTGATCTTCGTCTCCACCGAAACCGAGCAGGAGCGGGTGTACTCGTTCCGCGAGCTGCATGTGGAGGTGCAGCGCATGGCCGCGGTGCTCAAGGCCCAGGGGGTCGGCAGGGGCGACCGGGTGCTGATCTACATGCCCATGATTCCCGAGGCCGCCTTTGCCATGCTGGCCTGCGCCCGCATCGGCGCCATCCACTCGGTGGTGTTCGGCGGTTTCGCCAGCCATTCGCTGGCCTCGCGCATCGAGGACGCGTCGCCGGTGGCCATCGTGAGTGCCGACGCCGGTTCGCGCGGCGGGAAGGTGGTGGAATACAAGCCGCTGCTGGACGAGGCCATCCGCCTGTCCAGCCACAAGCCGACGTCGGTGGTGCTGGTGAACCGGGGTCTGGCGCCGATGGCGATGCTGGCCGGCCGCGACCACGACTACGCCAGCCTGCGGGCGCAGCACATGGAGGCCCAGGTGCCGTGCGAATGGCTGGAGTCCACCGAGATCAGCTACACCATCTACACCAGCGGCACCACCGGCCGCCCCAAGGGCGTGCAGCGCGACGTGGGCGGTTATGCCGTGGCGCTGGCTGCCAGCATGAAGCACATCTTCATGGGCGAGCCGGGCGAGACCTATTTCTCCACCAGCGACATCGGCTGGGTGGTGGGCCACAGCTACATCGTGTACGGCCCGCTGATCGCCGGCATGGCGACCATCATGTACGAGGGCCTGCCGATCCGCCCGGATGGCGGCATCTGGTGGAGCCTGATCGAGAAGTACAAGGTCAGCGTCATGTTCAGCGCGCCCACCGCGGTGCGCGTGCTCAAGAAGCAGGACCCGGCCTACCTCAAGCAATACGACCTCTCCAGCCTGAAGGCGCTGTTCCTGGCCGGCGAGCCGCTGGACGAACCGACCGCTCGCTGGATCGCCGACGGCCTGGGCGTGCCCATCATCGACAACTACTGGCAGACCGAGAGCGGCTGGCCGATCCTGACCATCGCCAACGGCGTGGAGCGCAAGGACAGCAAGTTCGGCAGCCCGGGCATTCCCATGTACGGCTACAGCGTCAAGCTGCTGCACGAGAGCACCGGCGAGGAGCTGACCGGCGCGGACGAAAAGGGCGTGGTGGTGATCGAAGGGCCGACGCCCCCCGGCTTCATGCAGACCGTGTGGCAGGACGATGCCCGTTTCGTCAACACCTACTGGAAGAGCATCCCCGGCAAGCTGGTCTACAGCACCTTCGACTGGGGCATCCGCGACAAGGACGGCTACTTCTACATCCTGGGCCGCACCGACGACGTGATCAACGTGGCCGGCCACCGCCTGGGCACCCGCGAGATCGAGGAGAGCATCTCCAGCCATGCCAATGTGGCCGAGGTGGCGGTGGTGGGCGTGGCGGACAACCTCAAGGGCCAGGTGGCCATGGCCTTCGTGGTGGCCAAGGACTCCACCACCCTGGGCGATGCGCAGGCCCAGCTCAAGCTGGAAGGCGAGATCATGAAGCTGGTCGACAGCCAGCTCGGCGCGGTGGCGCGACCGTCGCGGGTGCGTTTCGTCTCGGTGCTGCCCAAGACCCGCAGCGGCAAGCTGCTGCGCCGGGCCATCCAGGCGGTGTGCGAGGGCCGCGACCCCGGCGATCTGACCACCATGGACGACCCGGGCGCCCTGCAGCAGATCCGCGACCTGTTCGCCTGAGCGGCGCCAGGGTCGTCATGTGGCTATGATGGATTGCTTATATAGCCACATGCCGAAACGGGGCCTGCCATGGAAGAAATGATCGGAACCACCGCCCAGGTCGAGAAGGCCCGGGTGTTCGAGCTGGCCGCCGAACTGTTCGGCGTGCTGGCCACGCCCATGCGCCTGCGCATCCTGAGCGCCCTGTGCGACCAGGAAAAGTCGGTCTCGCAGCTGCTGCTGGAGATCGACACCACCCAGCCCAACCTGTCGCAGCACCTCAACCTGCTGTACCGCTCGGGCATCCTGGCCCGGCGCAAGGAGGGCACCCAGGTCATCTACCGGGTGCAGAGCGAGCAGGCGGTGACGCTGTGCCGCACCGTCTGCACCCAGATCGCGATCGAGATGGACGAGCCCGCCGCCGTGCCCGCCACGCAGCGGCTGACCCCTCGCGGCGGCGCCTGAAGCCGGTCGCTTTCAATTTCTTGCCCTTGCGGCCGATCTAACTGGCACAATCTGGCCCGCAGCCAGTCCTTCCACAGTCACTGTCGCATCCGCCAATCGGTTCAGCCGTGTCGCGGGAGGTTTTTTCAACCAGCTAATGTTCCCTGCAGGGGAACGGAGGTCAGCGGATTCATGAGCGATACGCCATCGAGCGCAGGCAACGTCTATGTTGCCTACAAGAACAACTCCTACCTGTTCGGCGGCAACGCCCCCTACGTGGAGGAGATGTACGAGAACTACCTGCAGAACCCGGGCAGCGTGCCCGACAACTGGCGCAGCTACTTCGACGCCCTGCAGCACGTTCCCGCCGTCGATGGGTCCGATTCCCGTGACGTCCCCCACCTCCCCGTCGTCAATGCCTTTGCCGAACGCGCCAAGCAGGGCGGCACCAAGGTGGTCATTGCCGCCGGCGCCGACTCCGACCTCGGCCGCAAACGCGTCTTCACCCAGCAGCTGATCGCCGCCTACCGCAACGTGGGCCAGCGCTGGGCCGACCTCGACCCGCTCAAGCGCACCGAGCGTCCGGCCATCCCCGAGCTGGAGCCTTCGTTCTACGGCTTCAGCGACGCCGACCTGGAAACGGTGTTCAACACCAGCAACACCTTCTTCGGCAAGGAAACGATGCCGCTGCGCGAGCTGCTGAATGCGCTGCGCGAAACCTACTGCGGCTCCATCGGCGCCGAGTACATGTACATCACCGACCAGGCGCAGAAGCGCTGGTGGCAGGAAAAGCTCGAGAGCATCCGCAGCAAGCCGAACTTCACGGCCGACAAGAAGAAGCACATCCTGGAGCGCCTGACCGCCGCCGAGGGCCTGGAGCGTTACCTGCACACCAAATACGTCGGCCAGAAGCGTTTCTCGCTCGAGGGTGGCGAGAGCTTCATCGCCGCCATGGATGAGCTGATCCAGCAGGCCGGTGCCAAGGGCATCCAGGAAATCGTGATCGGCATGGCCCACCGCGGCCGCCTGAACGTGCTGGTGAACACCCTGGGCAAGATGCCCAAGGACCTGTTCGCCGAGTTCGACCACACCGCTCCCGAAGAGCTGCCCGCCGGTGACGTGAAGTACCACCAGGGCTTCAGCTCCGATGTGTCCACCTCCGGTGGCCCGGTGCACCTGAGCCTGGCGTTCAACCCGTCGCACCTGGAGATCGTGAACCCGGTGGTCGAAGGCTCGGTGCGCGCCCGCATGGACCGCCGCGACGACGCGCTGGGCGCCCAGGTGCTGCCGGTGCTGGTGCACGGTGATGCGGCCTTTGCCGGCCAGGGCGTGAACCAGGAAACCCTGGCGCTGGCCCAGACCCGGGGCTATTCCACCGGCGGCACGGTTCACCTGATCATCAACAACCAGATCGGCTTCACCACCTCCGACCCGCGCGACCTGCGCTCCACCCTGTACTGCACCGACATCGTCAAGGGCGTCGAGTCGCCGGTGCTGCACGTCAACGGCGACGACCCTGAAGCCGTGGTGCTGGCGGTGCAGCTGGCGCTGGAGTACCGCCTGGAGTTCCGCAAGGACGTGGTGGTGGACATCATCTGCTTCCGCAAGCTGGGCCACAACGAGCAGGACACCCCGAGCCTGACCCAGCCGCTGATGTACAAGAAGATCAGCTCCCACCCCGGCACCCGCAAGCTGTACGCCGACAAGCTGGCGGCGCAGGGCCTGGGCGAGTCGCTGGGCGACGACATGGTCAAGGCCTACCGGGCCGCGCTGGACGAAGGCCGTCACACCGTCGACCCGGTGCTGACCAACTTCAAGAGCAAGTACGCGGTCGACTGGGCGCCCTTCCTGGGCAAGAAGTGGACCGATGCCGCCGACACCGCCATTCCGCTGACCGAGTGGAAGCGCATCGCCGACCGGCTCACCACCATCCCCGAGAACGTCACCCCGCACCAGCTGGTGAAGAAGGTGTATGCCGACCGGGCCGCCATGGGCCGTGGCGAGATCAATGTGGACTGGGGCATGGGCGAGCACATGGCCTTCGCCACCCTGGTGGCCAGCGGCTACGCGGTCCGCCTGTCCGGCGAGGACTGCGGTCGTGGCACCTTCACCCACCGCCACGCGGTCATCCATGACCAGAACCGCGAGAAGTGGGACGAGGGCACCTACATCCCGCTGCAGAACGTGGCCGAGAACCAGGCACCGTTCGTGGTGATCGACTCGATCCTGTCGGAAGAGGCGGTGCTGGGCTTCGAGTACGGCTATGCCGGCTCCGACCCCAACACCCTGGTGATCTGGGAAGCCCAGTTCGGCGACTTCGCCAACGGCGCCCAGGTGGTCATCGACCAGTTCATCGCCTCGGGCGAAGTGAAGTGGGGCCGCCTGAACGGCCTGACGCTGATGCTGCCGCACGGCTACGAAGGCCAGGGGCCCGAGCACAGCTCGGCCCGCCTGGAGCGCTTCATGCAGCTGGCGGCCGACACCAACATGCAGATCGTGCAGCCCACCACGGCCAGCCAGATCTTCCATGTGCTGCGCCGCCAGATGATCCGCCCGCTGCGCAAGCCGCTGGTGCTGTTCACCCCGAAATCGCTGCTGCGCAACAAGGACGCCACCTCGCCGCTGTCCGAGTTCACCAAGGGCGGCTTCCAGACGGTGCTGCCGGAGCAGAACGCCGACGTGGTCAAGAAGGCCGACAAGGTCAAGCGCGTGATCGTGTGCTCGGGCAAGGTCTATTACGACCTGGTCAAGAAGCGCGAGGAAAAGGGCGCCGACGATGTGGCCATCGTGCGCATCGAGCAGCTGTACCCGTTCCCGCACAAGGCGTTCGCGGCCGAGATCAAGCGCTTCGCCAACGCCACCGACATCGTGTGGTGCCAGGACGAGCCGCAGAACCAGGGCGCCTGGTTCTTCATCCAGCACCAGATCCACGAGAACATGCTCGAAGGTCAGAAGCTGGGTTATGCGGGCCGTGCCGCTTCGGCCTCGCCGGCGGTGGGTTACGCCCACCTGCACCAGGAGCAGCAGAAGAACCTGATCGAGGCGGCTTTCGCCAAGCTCAAGGGCTTCATCCTCACCAAATGAGTCCGGCCCGTCCGTGACGCAGCGCGCGGCCGGTGGCCGCAGCGCAGCGTCGCGCCCGGCCCGACACGAACACACGCATCCCAGGAAACAACATGGCAATCGTTGAAGTCAAAGTTCCGCAGCTCTCCGAATCCGTGGCCGAAGCCACGCTGCTGCAGTGGAAGAAAAAGGTCGGTGAGGCAGTGTCCGCCGACGAGATCCTGATCGAGATCGAGACCGACAAGGTCGTGCTCGAAACCCCGGCGCCGGCTTCCGGCGTGCTGGTGGAAATCCTGCAGGGCGACGGCGCCACCGTCGCCGCTGACCAGGCCATTGCCCGCATCGACACCGCTGCCGTGGTGGGTGCGGCTCCGGCCGCTGCTGCTGCACCGGCACCGGCTGCGGCACCTGCCGCCGCGCCGGTGGCTGCCGCCGCCGCCGTGGGGGGTGCCAAGGCGGGCGTGGCCATGCCGGCTGCCGCCAAGATGATGGCCGACAACAATCTTGCCGCCGGCTCGGTGGCCGGTACCGGCAAGGACGGCCGCGTGACCAAGGGCGACGTGATCGGCGCGCTGGCCAGCCCGCCGGCTGCGGCGCCGAAGGCCGCACCGGCCGCTGCCATCCCGACCGGCGCCCCCACCAAGGCCCTGCCGCAGGTGCCGGTGGTCACGCCCGACCTGGGCGACCGTCCGGAAGAGCGCGTGCCCATGACCCGTCTGCGCGCCCGCGTGGCCGAGCGTCTGCTGCAGTCGCAGGCCACCAACGCCATCCTGACCACCTTCAACGAGGTCAACATGGCCCCGGTGATGGAGATGCGCAAGAAGTTCCAGGAGAAGTTCGAGAAGGAGCATGGCGTCAAGCTGGGCTTCATGAGCTTCTTCGTGAAGGCGGCGGTGCACGCCCTGAAGAAATTCCCGGTGCTCAACGCCTCGGTGGACGGCAACGACATCGTCTACCACGGCTACTTCGACATCGGCATTGCGGTCGGTTCGCCGCGCGGTCTGGTGGTGCCCATCATCCGCAACGCCGACCAGATGAGCTTTGCCGACATCGAGAAGAAGATCGCCGAGTTCGGCCAGAAGGCCAAGGACGGCAAGATCGGTCTGGACGACCTGTCGGGCGGCACCTTCTCCATCAGCAACGGCGGCACCTTCGGCTCCATGCTGTCGACCCCCATCATCAACCCGCCGCAGTCGGCGATCCTTGGCGTGCACGCCACCAAGGACCGCGCGGTGGTGGAGAACGGCCAGATCGTGATCCGGCCCATGAACTACCTGGCCATGTCCTACGACCACCGCATCATCGACGGCCGTGAGGCCGTGCTGGGCCTGGTGGCCATGAAGGAAGCGCTGGAAGATCCGGCCCGCCTGCTGTTCGACATCTGAGGACCTGACGATGAGCCAACAATTCGACGTCATCGTCATCGGTGGTGGCCCGGGCGGCTACATTGCCGCCATCCGCGCGGCCCAGCTGGGCTTCAAGGTGGCCTGCATCGACGAGTGGAAAAACGCGGCCGGTGGCCCGGCACCCGGCGGCACCTGCACCAACGTGGGCTGCATTCCGTCCAAGGCGCTGCTGCAGTCGTCCGAGCATTTTGAGCACGCCAACAAGCACTTCGCCGACCACGGGATCACCGCCACCAACGTGAAGATCGACATCGCCAGGATGATCGGCCGCAAGGACACGGTGGTGAAGCAGAACAACGACGGCATCCTGTACCTGTTCAAGAAGAACAAGGTGTCGTTCTTCCACGGCCGCGGCTCCTTCGTGAAGGCGGTGGAGGGCGGTTACGAGATCGCCGTGGCGGGTGCCCTGAACGAGACCCTGACCGGCAAGCAGATCGTGGTGGCCACCGGCTCGAACGCCCGTGCGCTGCCGGGCGTGCCGTTCGACGAGGAGCTGGTGCTGTCCAACGACGGCGCGCTGCGCATCGGCGCGGTGCCCAAGAAGCTGGCGCTGATCGGCTCGGGTGTCATCGGCCTGGAGATGGGCTCGGTCTGGCGCCGCCTCGGCTCCGACGTGACCATTCTGGAAGGTCTGCCGACCTTCCTGGGCGCCGTGGACGAGCAGATCGCCAAGGAAGCGAAGAAGGCGTTCGACAAGCAGGGTCTGCGGATCGAGCTGGGCGTGAAGGTCGGCGAGATCAAGACCGGCAAGAAGGGTGTCACGGTCAACTACACCAACGCCAAGGGCGAAGCCGTGGTGCTGGAGGCCGACAAGCTGGTGGTCTCCATCGGCCGGGTGCCCAACACCATCGGCCTGAACGCCGAGGCGGTGGGCCTGCAGCTCGACGAGCGCGGCGCCATCATGGTGGACGCCGACTGCCGCACCAACCTCCCCGGCGTCTGGGCAGTGGGTGACGTGGTGCGCGGCCCCATGCTGGCCCACAAGGCCGAGGAAGAGGGCGTGGCGGTGGCCGAGCGCATGGCTGGCCAGCACGGGCATGTCAACTTCAACACCATCCCCTGGGTCATCTACACCAGCCCCGAGATCGCCTGGGTCGGCCGAACCGAACAGCAGCTCAAGGCCGATGGCGTGGCCTACAAGGCCGGCACCTTCCCGTTCCTGGCCAACGGCCGGGCGCGGGCGCTGGGCGACACGACCGGCATGGTCAAGTTCCTGGCCGACGCCACCACCGACGAGATCCTGGGCGTGCACATCGTGGGCCCCATGGCCAGCGAGCTGATCGCCGAGGCGGTGGTGGCCATGGAGTTCAAGGCCAGCGCGGAAGACATTGCCCGCATCTGCCACGCCCACCCGTCGCTGTCGGAGGCCACCAAGGAAGCTGCCCTGGCGGTGGACAAGCGCACGCTGAACTTCTGAGCGTCGTCGAACCTTGAGCGTCCGCAGCGTTTACGAGGCCGTGCTGAAAGAGCGCGGCTACACCACCGACCCCGCCCAGCAGCGTGCCATCGACGCGCTGGAGCGGTGCGCCACCGAGTGGGCCGCCTACAAGCAGAAGCGGTCCAACTCGCTGAAGAAGCTGTTCAACCGTCCGGACGTTCCGCTGGGTGTCTACATGTTCGGCGGGGTGGGGCGGGGCAAGAGCTTCCTGATGGACTGCTTCTTCCAGGCCGTGCCGATCCGCCGCAAGACGCGGCTGCACTTCCACGAGTTCATGCGCGAGGTGCACCGCGAACTGCGCGACCTGCAAGGCACGGTGAACCCGCTGGACGTGCTCGGCCAGCGCATGGCGGAACGCTACAAGCTGATCTGCTTCGATGAGTTCCATGTGGCGGACGTGACCGACGCCATGATCCTGCACCGGCTGCTCGACGCGCTGTTCAAGGCCGGCGTGGGTTTCGTCACCACCTCCAACTTCCACCCGGACGCGCTCTATCCGGACGGGCTGCACCGCGACCGCATCCTGCCGGCCATCGAGCTGCTGAAGTCCCGGCTGGAAGTGCTCAGCGTGGACAACGGCACCGACTACCGCCGGCGCACGCTCAACCACATCGAGCTTTACCACTGCCCCCTGGGCGCGCAGGCCGACGAGGCGATGGAGCGCACCTTCAACGAGCTGGCCGAAGCGGGCGACCAGGAGGCTGTGATGACCATCGAGTCGCGCCAGATCCGCGCGGTGCGACGCGCCGGTGGCGTGATCTGGTTCGACTTCCGCACCCTGTGCGGCGGGCCGCGTTCACAGAACGACTACCTGGAGATCGCCAGCCAGTTCCACACCGTGCTGCTGTCGAACGTGCCGCAGATGGCGGTGCGCCAGGCCTCCGAGGCGCGCCGTTTCACCTGGCTGATCGACGTGCTCTATGACCGCCGGGTCAAGCTGGTGATGTCGGCCGCCGTGCCGCCGGAGCAGCTCTACACCGAAGGTCCGATGTCGCACGAGTTTCCCCGCACCGTTTCGCGCCTGACCGAGATGCAGTCGCAGGAATTCCTCTCGCTGGAGCACCGGCTGGTCGACACCGGCCTGACCTGACCCCTTTGCGTCAGAGCGGGTCGAGCTTGACGATGGCCAGCGACAGGTTGTCGCCGCCGCCCTTGGCGCGGGTGCGCGCCTTCTGGATCAGGAATTCGCAGGCCTCGCGGGGCGACAGCATGGACACGGTGCTGGCGACCTCTTCCGGGGTGAAGTAGTGCCAGATGCCATCGCTGCAGGCCATCAGCACGTCGCCGGCCTGCAGCCGCCGGATGGTGTGCAGGTCCACCGGCGGATCGTTCTCGGTGCCCAGGCAGCCCATCAGGATGTTCGAGTGCGGGTGGTCCATGGCTTCCTGCTCGGTCAGCTCGCCCTGGTTCACCAGCGTCTGCACATAGGAATGGTCCAGGGTGCGGAAATGGAGCTTGCCCTGGCGGAAGTGGTAGACCCGCGAATCGCCGGCGTGCACGCAGTGGGCGCCGCCGTCGAGCGTGAGGACGAAGGCGGCCACCGTGCTGTGGGGCTCCTGTTCGGCGGCCACGGCGGTCAGCTTGATGACGATGTGGGACTCCTCGACGATCTTGCGCAGCAGGGCATCCGGATCGTCCGTTTCGGGGTCGAAACGGTTGAACAGCTGCTGCGCCGTCAGCATCACCTGATCGGACGCCTTGCGACCGCCGCTGCGTCCGCCCATGCCGTCGGCCACCACCGCCAGCAGGCAGCCGGGGAAGCGCTTGTGGCTGATCAGGTTGACCTGATCCTGTTGATAGTCGCGGTCTCCCCGGTGAAGGCCGGTGGATGCCTGGATGCGGTAGCCTTGGGTCATGAAGCTGCGTCGCCTTGAGATCGGGATGGCTGTCGGAGTGACGGCGTGAATGGTACCCCCGAGTGCGGCCCGGTGTGGCCCGCCATCACGGCAGACGGGGTGTCCGACCTGGTCCTGGCCACCCGCAGGGCACTGGGAGCCGAGGGCATGGCGCAGCGCTGGGGCGAGGGTTTCCGGCATCGCGCAGGGCAACAGCTCATGGCCGAGGCGGTGGCGGACACCCTCGGCAGCGGCGGCGCCCTGGTGGTGCAGGCCGGCACCGGTGTCGGCAAGACGCTGGCCTACCTTGTGCCCCTGCTGCTCAGCGGCCGGCGGGCGGTGCTGTCCACCGCCACCCAGGCCCTGCAGGACCAGCTCTACCACCGCGACATTCCGGCCGTCACGCGGACCCTCGGGCTGCCGGTGCGCCTGGCCATGCTCAAGGGACGGGGTGCCTACGTCTGCCTGCACCGGCTGCGCGGTCAGGTGGCATCGTCGGTGCGTGAGCGGGACCCGGCCGACACCGTGGTGCTGGGCCAGCTGCTGCGCTGGGCCGAGGCATCGGTCCGTGGCGATCTGGCCGAGTGGCCCGCCCTGGAGGCCCGACCTGCGCTGCGCCCGCTGGTGACGTCCACCCGCGACAACTGTCTGGGCGCAGCCTGCCCCGAACTGGCCCGTTGTGCGGTGGTCCGGGCGCGGCGCGAGGCGCTGGAAGCCGACTGGGTGGTGGTCAACCACCATGTGTTCATGGCGGACCTCGATGTGCGCGAATCCGGCGTGGCGGCCTTGTTGCCGAACGCGGAAGCCATCATCTTCGACGAGGCCCACCAGCTCAACGACACCGCCATCGGCTTCATGGGTCGGCGGGTCGGCTCTGCCATGTGGCGCGATCTGGCGCACGACCTGTTGACCGTGACCCGCCAGCATGCGGCGGGCCTTCGACCCTGGCCGGTCTGGGCGCTCGATCTGGAGCGCTGCAGCCGGACCCTGGGCGAGCTGGCCGGCAGCACGGTGGCCAGCGACACCCGGATCGCCTGGGACGGTGGCTCGCCGGCCGGGGTGGACGCAGCGGCCTGGGCACGCGCCTGCGTCGACCTGGACCGGGTGCTGGGACTGCTGCACGAGGGGCTGGAGTCCAGCGCCGATGCCGCGCCCGACCTGAGGCGTCTGGCCGAGCGGACCGCCACCCTGCGCGCCGACTGGCGCTCGCTGGTGGGGGAGCCGGCAGCGCCCGGCGAGGTGCGGTGGCTGAGCCGGCATCCGGCCCGCCGCTGGGAGGTCCACCAGACGCCGGCTGACAGCTCAGGCCTGTTTCCCGCTCAGGTGGCCGCCCGGCCGGAAGTGGCCTGGGTGTTCACCTCGGCCACGCTGGGCCATGACGATTCCCTGAGCTGGTTCTGCCGCAGCGTGGGCCTCACCGCCCGCACCCTGCGCGTGGCCAGCCCTTTCGACCATTTGCGGCAGGCCGCGCTGCATGTACCGCCCGACCTGCCGGAACCCGCCGATCCCCGGCACCTGCCGATGCTGGCCGAGCGGCTGGCGGGCTGGATCACCCGGCTGGGCGGGCGCACCCTGGTGCTCACCACCACCCAGCGCGCGGCCAGGCGGCTGGCCGAAAGCCTGCGCAGCCATGCTTCGGCCGGCGGTGCTGGCGATCCCGCGTTCGAGGTGCTGGCGCCGGCCGCGAGCGCGCGTCGCCACGCACTGGACACCTTTCGGGAGCAGGCGGGGCGCCGGCCGATGGTGCTGGTGGCGTCCAGTGCGTTCTGGGACGGAGTCGATTTGCCCGGCGATGCGTTGCAGCTGGTGGTGATCGACAAACTGCCGTTCCCGCCCCCGGACGATCCCCTGGTGCAGGCCCGTGTGCAGCGCGCCCAGGCCCGGGGTGAGGATGGTTTTGCGGTGGTGCACCTGGCCGAGGCGGCCCTGGCACTGGCGCAGGGTGCCGGGCGCCTGATCCGGACCGAGGCGGATCGCGGTGTGGTGGTGCTGGCCGACAGCCGCGTGCTGCAGCGTTCTTACGGGCCCTTGCTGCTGGCCGCCATGCCGCCCATGCGCTGGCTGAGCGATGAATCCGGGCTGCTGGCCGAGCTGGAGTCGCTGGCCGGCGAGCGGGGTGTCACCACACCTTCCACCACGGGTTTTCCCGGGTTTTGAAGCCCTGACGCAGGTAGTCGCTGTTCGGGTAGCTGGTCTGCATGACGCGGCGGGTGTCGTCGCGCAGCTGGGTCATGCCCAGGGCGTCGTAGGACTGCATCAGGATGAAAAGGGCTTCTTCCAGGGCCGGGGCGTCCGAGAACTCGGTGAGGGCCAGCTGGGCCCGGTTGATGGCCGCCACATGGGCGCCGCGGCTGTAGTAGTAGCGCGCCACGTGCACCTCGTACTGGGCCAGCGAGTTGACGATGTAGGTCATGCGCTGGCGAGCGTCGGGGGCGTAGCGGGAATCCGGGAACCGGTCGGAGAGCTCGCGGAAGGCCTCGAAGGATTCCTTGGCGGCTTTCTGGTCGCGCTCGGAGAGGTCCTGCCGGGCCAGCGCCCCGAACAGGCCGAGGTTGTCGTTGAAGTTCACCAGGCCGCGCAGGTACAGCGCGTAGTCCATGGCCGGGCTGGCGGGGTGCAGCCGCTGGAAACGGTCCAGGGCGGCCAGCGCCTGCGCCTGCTCGCCGGCCTTGAAGTGGGTGTAGGCCTTGTCGAGCTGGGCCTGCTGGGCCAGCGGCGTACCGGCAGCCCGACCTTCGAGTTTTTCGAGCAGCGTGGCGGCCTTCTCGTAGTTGCCGGCCTGGCGTTCGTCGGTGGCTTCGCGGTAGAGCTTGTTCGGGCTCCAGTTGGCGGTCTCGTCGACCGGTGCGGTGGATGCGCAGCCCTGCAGCGCCAGAACGGCGGCGGTGGCCAGGGTCACGGCCGATAATCTCAAGCTCACATTCACAGGCACACCTCGACTCGGAACGACGTTTTGGAAGCGCAAAGTATATCGACGGGGTGTCCTGACGCTCCCGCAACGGACGACGACCTGCTGCCCGACCCGGCAGAGGCGGGCGGCAGTGACGGCGGCACCGAGCTGCGGACCTTGTCGGTCCCGGTCGAATGGCACGGACACCGCATCGACCGTGCCCTGGCGGCACTGGTTCCGGAGTTTTCCCGCAGCCATCTCCAGCAGCTGCTGCTGGAAGGGGCGGTGCGCTGGCGCGGGCAGGCTGCGGCCAAGCCTTCGGTCAAGGTGCAGGCTGGCGACCGGCTGGACATCGAGCTGCGGCCCACGGCGCAGGCGCATGCCTTCCTGCCCGAACCCATGCCGATCGAGGTGGTGCACGAAGACGAACACCTGCTGGTCATCCACAAGCCCGCCGGTCTGGTGGTGCATCCGGCTGCCGGCAACTGGTCGGGCACGTTGCTCAACGGGCTGCTGGCCTACCACCGCGCAGCGGCCGAGCTGCCCCGGGCCGGCATCGTGCACCGGCTCGACAAGGACACCTCCGGTCTGATGCTGGTGGGCAAGACCCGCGTGGCGGTGGACGCCCTGGTGCGGGCCATTGCGGCCCGCGAAGTCAGCCGGCAGTACCTGGCGCTGGCCCATGGCCCGTGGCGCGGCGCAGGTCGCGTGGATGTCGACCGCCCGGTCGGGCGCGATCCTCACAACCGGTTACGGATGGCGGTGGTGCCGTCCGGCAAGCCCGCCCGGACCACCGTGGTGCTGCTGGACGCCCGGGAAGACGCCTGCCTGGTGGCCTGCCGGCTCGACACCGGCCGCACCCACCAGATCCGGGTCCATATGACCGCCCTGGGTCATCCGCTGGTGGGTGACCCGGTGTATGGCGGACGCCCGGCCTGGGGGCTGCAGCGTCAGGCCTTGCACGCCGCATCGCTGCAGCTGGCGCATCCGGTGCATGGCGGGCGGCTGTGCTTCTGGTCGGCGCCCCCGCCCGACATGGCCAGAGCCCTGTCGGAGAGCGGCCTCCGGTACAATCCGCCGGCTCCCGGACAGCTGCTGCTGGAGGGCCTGGCGGCTTGAACTGCCCGGTCTGCACCCACCGCGCACCCCGTCCTGCGGACCCGCTCCGGCCAGTCGGCAGCCACCGACCGACCCGCCACAGCCCCGCCTGCAGCCTCGTCTACAGCCCCACCTCCCGCCGGCCCACCGCCGGCCCTTGACCGAGCGACACCATGAACACCACGGATGCCCTGCGTGTCCTTGAAACGGCATTGATCTGCGCCGCGCAGCCGCTGACCGTGCGGGAACTCGGCACCCTGTTCGACGGCGAGGTGGCGCCCGACACCCTCAAGGCCATGCTGGTCGATCTACAGCAGCAGTGGACCGGGCGGGGCGTCGAACTGGTCCAGGTGGCCAGCGGCTGGCGTTTCCAGAGCCGCCCCGAGCTGCGGCCCTTCCTGGACCGCCTGCACCCCGAGAAGCCGCCCAAATACTCGCGTGCCGCCATGGAAACGCTGGCCATCATTGCCTACCGCCAGCCGGTGACCCGGGGCGACATGGAAGACATCCGGGGCGTGACCATCAACTCCATGATCCTCAAGCAGCTCGAAGACCGGGGCTGGATCGAGGTCATCGGGCACCGCGAAACGGTCGGTCGCCCGGCCCTGTTTGCCACCACCCGCCAGTTCCTGGACGATCTGGGCCTGGCCTCGCTCGACCAGCTGCCCCCGCTGGACGCCAGCGAGGTGCAGGAGTCGGCGCTCGGCCGCCTCGATTTCGACGCCCTCTCACAGCGCCTGCCCGACGACGAGGCGGCGCCCGACCTGCTCGCCGACAGCCTCCCGGCCGGTGCCGATCCTGCCACCGACGACTCCATTCAAGGAAACCCATGACAACGCCGGACACCCCCCGCCAACTGCCGGTCGAGGCCGTGCCCGCCGATGACTCCGCCCTGCAGTTCGACGACGTCGTCAGCGGCGTCTTCGATGCCGAGCAGGAGACAGAGCCCGCGGCGCCGACCAAGCGCGTGCTGGCCCCCGAGGCCGAGTCGCCCAAGCTGCACAAGGTGCTGGCCCAGGCCGGCATGGGTTCGCGGCTGGAGATGGAGCAGCTCATCCTGGAAGGCCGCATTTCGGTCAACGGCGAGCCGGCCCACGTGGGGCAGCGCATCCAGTTCGGCGATGTGATCAAGGTCAACGGCAAGCCGGTGCGTGTGCGCATGACCCCACCCCCGCCGCGTGTGCTGGCCTACCACAAGCCGGCTGGCGAGGTGGTCTCGCACGACGACCCCCAGAACCGCCCGACCGTGTTCCGCCGCCTGCCGCGGCTGCAGAGCGGCAAATGGCAATCGGTCGGCCGGCTGGACCTCAACACCGAAGGCCTGCTGCTGCTCACCAGTTCCGGTGAGCTGGCCAACCGCCTGATGCATCCGCGTTTCGGTCTGCAGCGCGAGTACGCGGTGCGTGTGCTGGGCGCGCTGTCCAAAGAGGAAAAGCAGCGCTTGCTGGACGGCGTGAATCTTGACGACGGCCCGGCCCAGTTCGCTTCCATCGAAGACGGCGGCGGCGAAGGCGCCAACTGCTGGTACCGGGTCACCATTGCCGAGGGCCGCAACCGCGAGGTGCGCCGCATGTTCGAGGCGGTCGGCCACGCGGTCAGCCGCCTGATCCGCATCCGTTACGGCGCCATGATGCTGCCGCGTGGTCTCAAGCGCGGCGCCTGGATCGAGCTCGACGAGCGCGACATCGCCCGGCTGACCGCAGCGGCCGGCATGCTGCCGGCGGCCGAGCCGAGCCGCGGTCCGCGCCCGGCCGCCACGCGGGGCAGCCCGTCCAGGGGCGGGCAGCGCACCGGTCGCGGTCCGGCCCGGCCGGCACCGTCTGCAGCCGCCCCGGTCGACCCCGGCCGCAAGCCGCGCGGCGCCGGACCGGGCGGCAACGCAGCCGGCAAGGGCAGTGGCGGTCAGCCCGACCCCATGAAGACCTCGGTCGGCTACATCGGCCACGATGCGGTGGCTCGCCAGCGCAAGGCCGACGCCACACGCGGCAAGGGCGCGCAGCCGCCGCGCGGCGGCCAGGGTGGCGGCAAGCGTCGAGGCCCGGGTCGCTGAGGCCCGCAGCGACCAGATGGCCGCTGGCCCGATGTAGAATCGGCGGCTCTGCGCTTTGCCGCGCAACCCCTTGAATTTCCTTTAAAACTTCAGGTATCAGGATCCCCCATGGCCATCGAACGCACCCTCTCGATCATCAAGCCCGACGCCGTTGCCAAGAACGTCATCGGCCAGATTTACGCCCGCTTCGAGGCCGCCGGCCTGAAGGTCGTGGCCGCCAAGATGGTTCACCTCTCGCGCGGCGAAGCCGAGCAGTTCTATGCCGTGCACAAAGCCCGTCCGTTCTTCAAGGACCTGGTCGACTTCATGGTCTCCGGCCCGGTCATGATCCAGGCCCTCGAAGGTGAAGGCGCCATCGCCAAGAACCGCGACCTGATGGGCGCCACCGACCCCAAGAAAGCCGCCCCGGGCACCATCCGCGCCGACTTCGCCGACAGCATCGACGCCAACGCCGTGCACGGCTCCGACGCCCCCGAGACCGCTGCCCAGGAAGTCGCCTTCTTCTTCCCCGGCATGAACGTGTACTCGCGCTGATCTGCGCGCAGACCATGGCGCCATGACGGTCAATCTGCTCGACTTCGATCTCGACGGGTTGACCGCCTTTTGCGAGCAGCTGGGCGAAAAGCGTTTCCGCGCCGTCCAGCTGTTCCGCTGGATTCACCAGAAGGGTGAATCCGACCCCTCCCGCATGACCGACCTCGCGAAAAGCCTTCGCGAGAAGCTGCCTTCGGCGGCCAAGGTCCAGACCTTGCCGGTGCTGTCGCGTCAGGACTCGGCCGACGGCACCATCAAGTGGCTGTTCGACGTGGGCGACGGCAACGCCGTCGAAACCGTTTTCATCCCCGAGGAAGACCGCGGCACCCTGTGCGTGTCGTCGCAGGCGGGCTGTGCCGTGGGTTGCCGCTTCTGCTCCACCGGGCATCAGGGCTTCTCGCGGAACCTCACCACCGGCGAGATCCTCGCCCAGCTCTGGCAGGCCGAGTTTTTCCTGCGCCGCCATCTGAAGACCACCGAACGCGTGATCACCAACGTGGTCATGATGGGCATGGGCGAGCCGCTGCAGAACTACCACGCGCTGGTGCCCGCCCTGCGGGTCATGCTCGATGACCACGCCTACGGTCTTTCGCGTCGGCGGGTCACCGTGTCCACCTCCGGGGTGGTGCCCATGATGGACCGGCTTGCCGCCGACGTGCCGGTGGCCCTGGCGGTGTCGCTGCACGCCCCCAACGACCCGCTGCGCGACTCGTTGGTGCCGCTGAACCGCAAATACCCGCTGGCCGAGCTGCTGGACGCCTGCGTGCGTTACCTGCCGGCCGCTCCGCGCGACTTCATCACGTTCGAGTACTGCATGCTGGACGGCGTCAACGACACGCCCGAGCACGCCCGTGAACTGCTCGACCTGGTGCGCCAGCACGGGGAACGCGGCGTGCCCTGCAAGATCAATCTGATACCGTTCAACCCGTTCCCGGATTCGGGCCTGCGCTGTTCCCCCCGCCCGGTGGTGCTGCAGTTCGCCCGGATCCTGAACGATGGCGGCGTGGTGACCACGGTGCGCAAGACCCGAGGCGACGACATCGATGCGGCCTGCGGTCAGCTGGCCGGCGATGTCCTGGACCGGACCGATGCCGCTCGCCGGCTGGCGCGTCTGCGCACCGAAACCACCGCCCCGATCCGCATCGTCCGACCCGGCAGTTGATTTGAAAAGGCAGGCATGACCCACAGCACACGCGGCTTCTCCTCCTCTTTCCGACCCGTCTTGCTGCTGGGCAGCGTGTGGCTGGCCTTGCTGGCCGGTTGCGCCCAGAACCCGTCGGCCATTCCCCCGGTGGGCGCCTCGGTGGAGCCGGTGACCGCATCGGACGAGCCCGATGCCCGGCGCCGGGCACGCATCCGCCTCGAGCTGGCAGCCAGCTACTTCGGGCAGGGCCAGGACACCGTGGCGCTGGACGAGATCAAGCTCTCGTTGCTGGCCGACCCTACCTACGCCGACGCGCACGCCCTTCGTGGTCTGGTGTATTCCCGCATGAACGAGCTGGGTCTGGCCGAGGCCAGCTTCCAGCGCGCGCTGCAGCTCAATCCGCGCGATGCCAACGTGGCCCACAACTACGGCGTGTTCCTCTGCGACCAGCGCCGCTACCCGGCGTCGTTCGAGATGTTCAGCCGTGCCATGACCAGCCCCACCTACGGCGGACGTGCCCGCACCCTGCTGGCGCAGGGCGTGTGCCAGCTGCGGGCCGGACAGCTGCAGGACGCCGAAGCCAGCCTGGCGCGTTCCTACGAACTCGACCCGGGCAACCCGATCGCGGCCTACAACCTGGCCTCGCTGCTGTACCGGCGGGGGGAGCTGCCCCGGTCCCAGTTCATCATCCGGCGGGTGAACAATTCCCAATTCGGCAACGCCGAGACCTTGTGGCTGGGCATCAAGGTCGAACGCAAGCTCTCCAACATCGATGCTGCCCGTCAGCTGGCGCAACAGTTGTCGCGCCGTTATCCGGAGTCGACCCAGTGGGCGGCTTACCAGAGAGGTGATTTTGATGAGTGAGCCCCACCAGCCCGAAGCCGCAGGGCAGGGCGAGACGGCGGCGAGCAGCCCGTCGCTGCTGAAACAGGCCCGTGAGGCCTCCGGCCTGCACGTGGCTGCGCTGGCCGCCGCGCTGAAGGTTCCGGTGCGCAAGCTGGAGGACCTGGAAGCGGGTCGGTTCGACCGCCTTCCCGACATGACCTTCGCACGGGCCCTGGCGTCCAGCGCCTGTCGCCACCTCCGGATCGACCCGGCACCCGTGCTGGCCCAGCTCCCGGCCGCCTCCCGGCCTTCGCTCGGTCCTTCGGGCACCGCCCTGAATGCGCCTTACCAGGGCAGCGCCGATCCCGTCCCCTTCAACCCGGCGGGCTGGCTGTCCCGGCCGGCGGTGCTGTCGGCCATCGCCCTGCTGCTCGGGGCGCTGGTGATCGTGTTTCTGCCCAAGGCCGAAGAGTCCGCCGCCCCGGTCTGGGGCGAGGCCGCACCGGCCACGACCCCGGCGCCGACTGGGCTGCCGTCCGGCAACCCGGAGCCGGCGGTGCCGGTCAATGCCTCGACACCTGCCGCCGACGGGCCTGTTGCCGACGCCGTTGCAGGCGCGCCCGCAATCATTCCAGCTTCGCCCTCGGCTTCGTCCCCCGCTGCGGACGTGCCGCCAGTGGCCGCTGTCCCCGGGCCCGCGCCGGCTGCCGTCGCAGCCCCCGCCCCCGCCGAGCCGGTGGCTCCTGCACCAACGGTCATGGCGATTGCCGCCCGGGCCGAAACCTGGGTCGAGGTCACGACACCCGCTGGCGAGACGGTGGTGCGCCGCCTGCTGACCGCGGGCGAATCCATGGAGGTCAACCGTGCGCCGCCCTATGCCGTGGTGATCGGTCGCGCCGAAGCCGCCCGGGTGACCTTGCGCGGTCAGGCCTTTGATCTGCCGGCGCCGTCTTCCAATGGCGTGGCCCGCTTCGAGGTGAAATGAGCATGTCCGACCCTGTCAGCACCGACCGCGCCTGCCAGCCCATCCCGCTTTTCCAGACCCCGCCCCGCCGCACCCGGCAGGGCGTGGTGCGCTGGGGCGACCATGTGGTCACGGTCGGTGGCAATGCGCCGGTGCGGGTGCAGTCCATGACCAACACCGACACCGCCGATGCCATCGGCACCGCCATCCAGGTCAAGGAGCTGGCCCAGGCCGGCTCCGAGCTGGTGCGCATCACCGTCAACAACGACGAGGCGGCCAAGGCCGTTCCCCACATCCGCGAGCAGCTGGACCGCATGGGCGTTCCGGTCCCGCTGATCGGCGACTTCCACTACAACGGCCACCGCCTGCTCACCGACCACCCGGCCTGCGCCGAGGCCCTGTCCAAGTACCGCATCAACCCCGGCAACGTCGGCCGGGGTGACAAGGGCGACCGGCAGTTCGCCCAGATGGTCGAGATCGCGGCCCGGCACGACAAGCCGATCCGCATCGGCGTCAACTGGGGCAGCCTCGACCAGGACCTGCTGGCCCGGCTCATGGACGAAAACGCCGGCCGCGCCCAGCCGTGGGATGCCCGCCAGGTGATGTACGAGGCGCTGATCACCTCGGCCATTTCTTCGGCGCGTCGTGCCGAGGAGATCGGTCTGCGCGGCGACCAGATCGTGCTGTCCTGCAAGGTCAGTGCGGTGCAGGACCTCATCTCGGTCTACCAGGCGCTGGCACAGCGCTGCGACTACGCGCTCCACCTGGGCCTGACCGAAGCCGGCATGGGCACCAAGGGCGCGGTGGCTTCCACGGCGGCGCTGTCGGTGCTGCTGCAGCAGGGCATCGGCGACACCATCCGGATCTCGCTCACGCCGCAGCCCGGCGAGTCGCGCACCCAGGAGGTGGTGGTCGGGCTGGAGATCCTGCAGGCGCTGGGCTTGCGCACCTTCGTGCCGGCCGTCACGGCCTGTCCGGGCTGTGGCCGCACCACCAGCACCACCTTCCAGGAACTGGCCAAGCAGATCGACGACTACCTGCGGGCTTCCATGCCGGTCTGGCGGGAGCGCTACCCGGGGGTCGAGAACCTGAAGGTCGCGGTGATGGGCTGCATCGTCAACGGCCCGGGCGAGAGCAAGCACGCCGACATCGGCATCAGCCTGCCCGGCACCGGCGAGGCGCCGGCTGCGCCGGTGTTCATCGACGGCCAGAAGGCGCTCACCCTGCGGGGCGAGGGCATCGCCCGCGAATTCCAGACCATCGTCGACAACTACATCGAAAAACGTTTCGGCGCGGCCGCCTGAGCCCCGACCGGACCCACCTTCCCATGGCCGAGAAACTGACCGCCGTCAAAGGCATGAACGACATTGCCCCTCCCCAGTCTGCGCACTGGGAGTGGCTGGAAGACCGGCTGCGCAGCCTCATGGCCGGCTACGGTTATCGCAACCTCCGGACCCCGATCGTCGAGCCCACGGCACTGTTCGTGCGGGGTCTGGGCGAGGTGACCGACATCGTCGAGAAGGAGATGTATTCCTTCGAGGACAAGCTCAACGGCGAACACCTCACGCTGCGTCCGGAGAACACCGCCGGCGTGGTCCGCGCGGCCCATGAACACGCCTTGCTGTACGACGGCCCCAAGCGCCTGTACTACATGGGGCCGATGTTCCGCCACGAGCGTCCGCAGCGTGGCCGGTACCGCCAGTTCCACCAGTTCGGTGCCGAGGCCCTGGGCTTCGCCGGCCCGGACGTCGACGCCGAGCTGATCGTCATGGCCTGCGACCTGTGGGCCGCGCTCGGTCTGGAGGGCATCGCGCTGGAGATCAACAGCCTGGGTCAGCCGGTGGAGCGTCTGGCGCACCGCCAGGCCCTGATCGCCTACCTGGAGGCCCACGCCGACCAGCTCGACGAGGAAGCCCGGCGCCGTCTGCACAGCAACCCGCTGCGCATCCTCGACACCAAGAACCCGGCCATGCAGGACCTGGTGAATGCCGCGCCGCGCCTGATGGACCACCTCGGTGCGGAGTCGCTGGCCCACTTCGACCGGCTCAAGTCGCTGCTGGACGCCCATGGCGTGGCCTACCGGGTCAATCCCCGGCTGGTGCGTGGCATGGACTACTACAACCTGTCGGTGTTCGAGTTCGTCACCACGCAGCTGGGCTCCCAGGGCACGGTGTGCGCCGGTGGCCGTTACGACGGCCTGTTCGAGCAGATCGGTGGCAAGGCGGCACCGGCCGTGGGCTGGGCGCTCGGCATGGAGCGCATCCTGGAGCTGCTCAAGGAACAGGGCCGTCTGCCCGAGGCGCCGGTGCCCGACGTCTATGCCGTGGTGCCCGATGCGGCCGCCATGGACCGGGTGATGCCGGTGCTGCGTGGCCTGCGCCAGCGCGGGCTCAAGGTGCAGATGCACGCCGCCGGTGCGGAAGGCATGGGCAGCATGAAGTCGCAGTTCAAGAAGGCCGACGGCAGCGGCGCCCGCACGGCGCTGATCTTCGGCGAGCAGGAGCTGGCCCAGGGTCAGGTGGCGGTCAAGCCGCTGCGGGGCGAACGCACCGAGGGCGGGCAGCAGCTGGTCGCGCTGGGCGACCTCGACGCACTGGCCGGGGCGCTGCGCACCTGATCGGGTGGGGCCCTCGGCTGGCCCACCTACAATCCCCAGCTTCGCCGCCCTCCGGCGGCAAGTTCCGAAGAACCGATTTCCTTCCATCCCGCTTCCATGGCCAAACACCTCGACCTCGAAGAGCAGGAACAGCTCGATCAGATCAAACACTTCTGGTCCAAGTACGGCAACGCCATCACCTGGGTCCTGATCGTGGTGCTGGGCGCCTTCGCCGCCTGGAACGGCTGGAACTGGTGGCAGCGGAGCCAGTCCGCCAAGGCGTCGGCGCTCCACACCGAGATCGAACGCGCTGCCCAGGCCAAGGACAGCGCCCGCCTCGATGCCGCGCTGGCCGACATGCAGGCCCGCTTTGCAGGCACCGCCTTCGCAGGCCAGGCCACGTTGCTGGCGGCCAAGACCCGGTTCGAGGCCGGTCAGGCCGACCAGGCCCGCGCCGCGCTCGACTGGCTGGTGACCAACAGCAAGGACGAGGCCTACCGGTCCATCGCGCGTCTGCGCCTGGCCGGCATCGACATCGATGCCGGCGAATTTGATCGCGCCATTCGCACCCTGGAAGCGCCGTTCCCGGCCGCTTTCGACGCCATGGCCGCCGACCGCCGTGGCGATGCGCTGCTGGCCAAGGGCGATGCGGCCGGCGCCAAGGCCCAGTTCGAGAAGGCCTGGGCCGGCCTGAGCGCCGACACCGAGTACCGTCGACTGGTCGAGGTCAAGCTGGCCTCGCTGGGCGTCGACAAATCCCCGGCAGCCAGCCAGGAGAGCCGTCCGTCATGACCCCGATGATTTCCACGACCCGATCCCCACGCCTGTGGGCCGGCCTGCTGGCCGCCGCCATGCTGGCCGGCTGTTCTTCCAGCCCCAAGGCGCCCGAGCCGGCTCCGCTGGCACCGGTGGCCGCCCTCATGAGCACCCGACTGGCCTGGAATGTCCAGGTCGGACAAGGCAGCGAGACCCTGCAGCCGGTGGTCGCCGGCGGCCGGGTGTTTGCGGCTTCGTCTTCGGGCAACGTGCTGGCGGTCGACGCCGGCAGCGGCAATGTGGTGTGGCGGGTGGCCCTCGACCAGGCCTTGTCGGCCGGTGTGGGCAGCGATGGCGCCACGGTGGCCGTGATCAACCGCGAGAACCAGCTGATTGCGCTGCGCGATGGCCGCGAGGTCTGGCGTGTACGGCTGCCGGCCCGTTCGTTCACCGCGCCGCTGGTGGCGGGGCAACGGGTGTTCGTGCTGGGGGCCGATCGTTCGGTGAGCGGCTTTGACGCCGCCAACGGTGCGCGCCTCTGGAACCAGACCCGACCTGGCGACCCGCTGGTGCTGAGCCAGCCGGGCGCGCTGACCGCCGTGGGCGACACCCTGGTGGCCGGTCTGGCGGGGCGGCTCGCCGGGCTGAACCCCGACAACGGCGCGGTGCGCTGGGAAGTGCCGGTGGCCACCGGCCGCGGCACCAACGAGGTGGAGCGCCTGGTCGACATCCTGGGCCCGGCCAGCCGCATCGGCGCCAGCGTCTGCGTGCGTGCCTACAGTGCCGCCGTGGGTTGTGTGGACGCCGAGCGGGGCAGCGTGGTCTGGACCCGCCAGACCTCCGGGCTGACCGGCGTCCACGGCGACGATCGCCAGCTCTATGGCAGCGACGGCGAAGGCCGGCTGCAGGCCTTCAACCGCGCCAGCGGCCAGCCGGCCTGGACGGTCGAGCGGCTGAAGTACCGCAAGCTGTCCGCCCCGCTGGCACTGGGCCGGGTGGTGGCCTTCGGCGACAACAGCGGGCTGGTGCACCTGGTGTCCCGCGAGGACGGCAGCGAAATGACCCGCCTCACCACCGACGGCTCTCCCATCGTGGTGGCCCCGGTTCTTGCCGGCGATGCGCTGGTGGTCCAGACCCGCAACGGCGGGCTGTACGCCTGGCGTCCCCAGTAAGCTCCTTTCGTTCTGTTCATGGCCGTCAAACCTGTCATCGCCCTGGTGGGCCGTCCCAACGTCGGCAAGTCCACCCTGTTCAACCGGTTGACGGCATCGCGCGATGCCATCGTGGCCGACTACGCCGGCCTCACGCGGGACCGTCACTACGGCAATGGCCGTGTGGGACGTCGCGAATACATCGTCATCGACACCGGCGGTTTCGAGCCGGACGCCGGCGAGGGCAGCATCTACCGTGAAATGGCCAAGCAGACCCGGCAGGCCGTGGCCGAGTCGGATGTGGTCATCTTCGTCGTCGATGCCCGGGGCGGACTCAGCGCCCAGGACCACGAGATCGCCCAGTACCTGCGCCGCCTCGGCAAGCCCTGCGTGCTGGTGGCCAACAAGGCCGAGGGCATGACCCAGGGCCTGCAGCTGGTGGAGTTCTTCGAGCTGGGGCTGGGCGAGGTGCTGCCGGTCTCGGGTGCGCACGGCCAGGGCGTGCGCTCCATGCTGGAGCAGGCGCTCGAAGCCATTCCGGGTCTGCCGCCCGAAGACGAAGAGGAGCCGGAGCCCGACACCCAGGTCATCCGCCTGGCGGTGGCGGGTCGGCCCAACGTGGGCAAGTCGACGCTGATCAACGCCTGGCTGGGCGAGGAGCGCCTGGTCGCCTTCGACATGCCGGGGACCACCCGCGACGCCATCTCGGTGCCGTTCGAGCGCCAGGGTCAGAAGTACGAGCTGGTGGACACGGCCGGCATCCGCAAGAAGGGCAAGGTGTTCGAGGCCATCGAGAAGTTCTCGGTGGTCAAGACCCTGCAGGCGATCGAGAACGCCCATGTTGTGCTGCTGCTGCTGGACGCCACCCAGGGCGTGACCGATCAGGACGCGCACATTGCCGGCTACATCCTGGAAAGCGGCCGGGCGGTGGTGCTGGCCATCAACAAATGGGACGCGGTCGATGCCTACCAGCGCGAGCAGGTGGAACGCCAGGTCGAGACCCGGCTCGCCTTCCTGAAATTTGCTTCGCTGCACCTGATCTCCGCGACCAAGCGGCAGGGCCTGGGCCCGGTGTGGAAGTCGATCGCGCAGGCCCATGGTTCGGCCATGCGCAAGATGCCCACCCCCCAGCTCACCCGGCTGCTCCAGGAGGCGGTGGCGTTCCAGGCACCCCAGCGCAGCGGCATGTTCCGTCCCAAGATGCGTTATGCCCACCAGGGCGGCATGAATCCACCGGTGATCGTGATCCACGGCAACTCGCTGGAGCACGTCCCGGAGGTCTACAAGCGCTTCCTGGAAGGGCGCTTCCGCAAGGCATTCGACCTGGTCGGCACCCCCCTGCGGATCGAGCTCAAGACCTCGGCGAACCCCTTCAAGGACGACTGATATACCCCGTGCCGACAGGGGAGGGGTGGTATGGTATGTTCCGCCATCCAACAACTTGAACACGGAGCATATCGTGAGCAACAACAAAGGCCAGCTCTTGCAAGATCCCTTCCTGAATCAGCTGCGTCGGGAACATGTGCCGGTGTCCATCTATCTGGTCAACGGCATCAAGCTGCAGGGGCAGATCGAATCCTTCGACCAGTACGTGGTGCTGCTGCGCAACACCGTGACCCAGATGGTCTACAAGCACGCCATTTCCACCATCGTGCCGGGGCGTCCGGTGCAGTTTGCGGTGGGTCAGGGCGACGAGCCCGCTGCATCCTGAGCCGCCTGCCTGCTCCCGAGGCCCGCGCCATTCACCGCCGGGCCGGTAGCGCCCGGCGCGTTACCTCCTTCCTGCATTGAGTTCTTCCGCCACCCGCCCTGCCAACGCGCCTTCGGTCGTGCTGGTGGGCGTCGACTTCAACACCCCCCATTTCGACACCGGTCTGGTCGAGCTGGGCCTGCTGGCCCAGACGGCCGGTTACACCGTTGCCGAACGCATCACCTGCAAGCGGCGGGCGCCCGACCCGGCGCTGTTTGTCGGCTCCGGCAAGGCGGACGAGATTGCGATGGTCGCTCAGTCGACCGGCGCCTCGGAAGTCCTGTTCGACCAGGCCCTGAGCCCCGCCCAGCAACGCAACCTGGAGCGGCACCTGGGTCGTCCGGTCAACGACCGGACCTTGCTCATCCTCGAGATCTTCGCCCAGCGCGCCCGCAGCCATGAGGGCAAGCTGCAGGTGGAGCTGGCGCGCCTTCAATACCTCTCGACCCGTCTGGTGCGGCGCTGGTCGCACCTGGAGCGCCAGAGCGGCGGCATCGGCATGCGCGGCGGCCCGGGCGAGACCCAGATCGAACTGGACCGCCGCATGATCGGCGAGGCCATCAAGCGCACCCGCGACCGTCTGGACAAGGTCAAGAAGCAGCGCGCCACGCAGCGGCGTCAGCGGGAGCGCCGCGACGCCTTCAACATCTCGCTGGTCGGCTACACCAACGCCGGCAAGAGCTCACTGTTCAACGCGCTGGTCAAGGCGCGCAGCTACGCGGCGGACCAGCTTTTCGCCACGCTGGACACCACCACCCGGCAGCTCTACCTCGGCGATGCCGGCCGCTCGGTCTCGCTGTCGGACACCGTCGGCTTCATCCGCGACCTGCCCCACGGGCTGGTGGACGCCTTTGCCGCCACCCTCAAGGAAGCGGTGGACGCCGATCTGCTGCTGCATGTGGTGGACGCGTCCAACCCGGATCACCCCGAACAGATCGCCTCGGTGCAGTCCGTGCTGCACGACATCGGGGCCGACCAGGTGCCTCAGGTGCTGGTGTTCAACAAGGTCGACGCGTTGCCGCCCGAGCGCCGTCCCCTGCACGGTGTGGACACCACCGAAGTCGACGGGCAGACCGTGGTCCGCGTGCATCTCAGCGCCCATTCCGGTGAAGGTCTGCCGGCGCTGCGGGCCTTGCTGGCCGAGCGTGCGGTGCAGGCCCTGGGCACCCATGACCCCACAACATCGCACGCCATGCCCGATTCCGGGAACCTCTCCGGCTGATTGGGCACAATGTGGTTTTACGTTGAAAAGAGCAGCCACCCCATGGATGTGAATATGCAAGGCCAGGCCACCCCCGACGTTCCCCGCCGCCGGCCACGCCGATTGCAGGACTGGCTCAGCCGGTTCGGCATGTTCAACCTCAATGACCCCCGCTGGGGACGAGGCGACGACAACAACAGCGCCGGCAACGGGGAGGGCGGTGACCGTCCCGACCAGCGTCAGCCCAGGGGCCAGGGCCCCAACCAGGGTCCGCCGGACCTGGACGAGCTGTGGCGCGACTTCAACCGCAAGCTGGGCGGCCTGCTGGGCGGCAACAAGGGCCGTGGCGGCTTCGGCAACGGTGGCAATGGCGGCAACGGGGGGCAGGGCGGCGGTGGGTCGTTCAGCCCGAACCCCAAGGCCGCCGGCATCGGCGCCGGCCTGGTGGCTGGCGTGGCCCTGCTGATCTGGCTCGGAACCGGCTTCTTCATCGTGCAGGAAGGTCAGCAGGCCGTCATCACGCAGTTCGGGCGCTACCACAGCACCGTGGGCGCCGGCTTCAACTGGCGGCTGCCGTTCCCGGTGCAGCGCCATGAAACGGTGTTCGTCACCCAGATCCGCTCGGTCGACGTGGGCCGCGACAACGTGGTGCCGGCCACCGGCCTGCGCGAGTCGGCCATGCTCACCTCGGACGAGAACATCGTCGAGATCAAGTTCGCGGTGCAGTACCGCCTGAACGACGCCCGCGCCTTCCTGTTCGAGAGCCGCGACCCCGACCTGTCGGTGGTGAAGGCCGCCGAGACCGCGGTGCGCGAGGTGGTGGGCAACATGCGCATGGACGCCGCCCTGGCCGAGGAGCGCGACCAGATCGCGCCCCGCGTGCGCACGCTGATGCAGAGCATCCTGGACCGCTACAACGTGGGTATCGAGGTGGTGGGCATCAACCTGCAGCAGGGCGGTGTGCGTCCGCCCGAGCAGGTGCAGGCGTCCTTCGACGACGTGCTCAAGGCCGGTCAGGAGCGCGAGCGTGCCAAGAACGAGGCCGAGGCCTATGCCAACGACGTGGTGCCCCGCGCCCGTGGTACCGCTTCCCGCCTGATCGAGGAAGCGGAGGGCTACCGGGCCCGGATCGTGGCGCAGGCCGAAGGTGATTCGCAGCGCTTCCGCTCGGTGCTGGCCGAGTACCAGAAAGCGCCCCAGGTCACCCGCGAGCGCATGTACACCGATGCCATGCGCGACATCTATGCCAACGTGACCAAGATCCTGGTCGATTCGCGGCAAGGCTCCAACCTGCTTTATCTGCCGCTGGACAAGCTGATGCAGACCGCTGCCCAGCAAGGCACCAACGGCACGGCATCGCAGCCGCAAGCCCCGGTCACGGCGCCTTCGCTGCCGGTCCCCCGCACCACCGACAACGCTGCCCGCTCGCGCGAGCGTGAGTCGCGCTGATCCCCGAACCCGCGAGGCAAGAGCAACAACATGAACAAACTGGGTTTCATCATCACCTCTTTCATCGTGGCACTGGCCATTGCCAGTTCCATGCTGTTCGTGGTGGATCAGCGTCAGTTCGGTGTGGTCTTCCAGCTGGGCCAGATCAAGCAGGTGGTCACCGAGCCGGGCCTGAACTTCAAGCTGCCCCCGCCGTTCCAGAACGTGTCCTACATCGACAAGCGTCTCCTGACGCTGGAGAGTGCCGACACCGACCCGATGCTGACGGCCGAGAAGCAGCGTGTCGTGATCGACTGGTATGTGCGCTGGCGCATCAGCGATCCGCAGGCCTACATCCGCAACGTCGGCGTCAATGAGCGGGCCGGTGCCCAGCAGCTCAACCGCGTGGTGCGCAACTCCTTCCAGCAGGAGATCAACCGCCGCACGCTGCGCGAGCTGCTCTCCAGCCGCCGCGACGAGCTGATGGAGTCGGTCAAGCGCGAAGTGCTGCTGGCGGTCAACAGCGCCAACCAGCCCTGGGGCATGGACGTGGTCGACGTGCGGATCACCCGCGTCGACTACGCAGAGAGCATCACCGCGTCGGTGTACCAGCGGATGGAGGCCGAGCGCAAGCGGGTGGCCAACGAGCTGCGTTCCACCGGCTTTGCCGAGGGCGAAAAGATCCGTGCCGATGCCGACCGCCAGCGCGAGGTGATCGTGTCGGAAGCCTACCGCGATGCCCAGCGCATCAAGGGTGAAGGCGATGCCAAGGCGGCTGCGGCTTTCTCTGCCGCATTCGGCCAGGACCCGGCGTTCGCCCAGTTCTACCGCAGCCTGGAGGCCTACCGCTCCAGCTTCAACGGCAAGGGCGATCTGATGGTGGTGGACCCCTCGTCCGACTTCTTCAAGGGCATGCGCAGCAGCAACGTCGCGCCCAACCGCTGAACCTCCTCTCCTGCCAGCCCGCGGGTCCTGCGGGCTGGCCCAGCCGGGCCGGTAGAATCGCGTTTTTAACAGCGCCCGATACTTCCATGTCCGCCTGGGTCCTACCGGATCACATCGCCGATGTCCTGCCCTCCGAGGCGCGCCACATCGAAGAACTCCGCCGAAGTCTGCTGGACACCGCCCGTGGCTACGGTTACGAGCTGGTGATGCCCCCGCTCATCGAGCACATCGAGTCGCTGCTCACCGGCACCGGGGAAGCGCTGGACCTCCACACCTTCAAGCTGGTCGACCAACTCTCCGGCCGCACCCTGGGCCTGCGGGCCGACAGCACGCCCCAGGTGGCCCGGATTGATGCCCACCTGCTGAACCGCCAGGGCGTTGCCCGCCTGAGTTACTGCGGCCCGGTGGTGCACACCCGGATCGACCGGCCGCTGGCCAGCCGTGAGCCCCTGCAGTTCGGCGCCGAGATCTACGGACACGCCGGCCTGGAGGCCGACCTGGAGGTCATCGAGCTGGCGCATGCCTGCCTGCAGGCCGCCGGTGTCGGGCCGCTGCTGCTGGACCTGGCCGATGTGCGCGTGATCGACGCCGTGCTGGCGCCGGTTGCACTCGCGCCCTCTCGGGTGGCCGACATCCATGCCGCGCTGACCGCCAAGGACGTTCCCGCCCTGCAACAGCTGGCCCAGGGTCTGCCCGATTCGGTCGGCCGCGATCTGGCGCTGCTGCCGGGCCTGTTCGGTGACGCGTCCGTGCTGCAGCGGGCCCGTGACCAGCTCACGCCGTCCCCGGCGCTCCACTCGGCACTCGACAGCCTGGACTGGTTGTGCCGCCATGTGGCCGGCATGGAGGTGTCGATCGATCTGGCCGACCTGCGCGGTTATGCCTACTACACCGGCATGCGTTTTGCGCTGTTCGCCCGCAGCGGGGCGGTGGCCGACCTGGTGCGCGGTGGTCGTTACGACGAGGTCGGCGCGGTGTTCGGCCGCAAACGCCCGGCCGTGGGTTTCAGCCTGGACCTCAAGGAACTGGTGGCTGCCGTGCGGCCACGCCCGCTGGTGGCGGCCATCCGGGCGCCCTGGGGCATGGACAGCGGCCTGCGCGAGGCCGTGGCCCGCCTGCGGGCGGAAGGACACACCGTGGTCTGTGCCCTGCCGGGGCACGACCACCAGGTCGATGAATTCCATTGCGATCGGGAGCTGGTGCCGGATGCGGCCCGCACCGGTGCATGGACCGTACGCCAACTCTGAACGGAAATCTGGACATGATGAACAAAGGCAGCGCCGCAACGCCCGGGCGCAACGTGGTGGTGGTCGGCACCCAGTGGGGTGACGAAGGCAAGGGCAAGCTGGTCGACTGGCTGACCGAAACCGCGCGCGGCGTGGTGCGGTTCCAGGGCGGTCACAACGCCGGCCACACCCTGGTCATCAACGGCGTCAAGACCGCGCTGCACCTCATCCCCAGCGGCATCATGCGGGCCGGCGTGAAGTGCTACATCGGCAACGGCGTGGTGCTGTCGGTGACCAAATTGTTCGAGGAAATCGCCGGTCTGGAGAAGGCGGGCGTCGAGGTGCGTTCCCGCCTGCGCGTGAGCGAAGGCTGCCCGCTGATCCTGCCGTTCCATGCCGCCGTCGACATCGCCCGTGAAGCGGCCAAGGTCAAGGCCGGCACCGAGAAGATCGGCACCACCGGCCGCGGCATCGGCCCGGCCTATGAAGACAAGATCGCCCGCCGTGCCCTGCGCGTGCAGGATCTCAAATACCCGGAGCGCTTCGCCACCAAGCTGCGCGAGCTGCTCGATCTGCACAACCATGTGCTGACCACCTACCTGCATTCCGCCGACTTCCCCTGGGACGACAAGATCGCGCCCTACATGAAGGACGGCGCCATCCAGTTCGAGCCGGTCTATGCCGAGGCCATGCAGCAGGCCGAGACCCTCAAGCCCATGATCGCCGACGTCTCGCGCGAGCTGAACGAGGCGCACAAGGCCGGCGTGAACCTGCTGTTCGAAGGCGCCCAGGGCACGCTGCTCGACATCGACCACGGCACCTACCCGTTCGTGACATCGAGCAACTGCGTGGCCGGCAACGCCGCTGCCGGTGCCGGTGTGGGCCCGCAGCTGCTGCACTATGTGCTGGGCATCACCAAGGCGTACTGCACTCGGGTGGGTGGCGGTCCGTTCCCGACCGAACTGGATTGGGAGAAGGAAGGCACGCCGGGCTGGCACATGTCCACCGTGGGCGCCGAGAAGGGCGTGACCACCGGCCGCTCGCGCCGCTGCGGCTGGTTCGACGCCGCGCTGCTCAAGCGTTCGGCCCAGGTCAACGGCCTGTCGGGTCTGTGCATCACCAAGCTCGATGTGCTGGACGGCCTGCCCGAGCTCAAGCTGTGCACCGGCTACAAGCTCGATGGCGAGGTGATCGACATCCTGCCGATGGGCGCCGACGACATCGCCCGCTGCGAACCCATCTACGAGACGCTGCCGGGCTGGACCGAATCATCGGTCGGCGTGACGCGCTACGACGATCTGCCGGTCAATGCCCGCCTGTACCTGGAGCGCATCCAGGCCACCACGGGTGTGCCGATCCATGTGGTGTCCACCAGCCCGGACCGCGACCACACCATCCTGCTGCACCACCCGTACCACGGCTGAGCCGCGCCGATCCGCCCACCAGGAGCCCGCATGCTGACCGAAGACGGCAAACACCTCTACGTCTCGTACGACGAGTACCACAACCTGATCGAAAAGCTGGCCATCAAGGTGCACCAGTCGGGCTGGGAGTTCGACACCATCCTGTGCCTGGCCCGCGGCGGCATGCGGCCCGGCGACATCCTCTCGCGCATTTTCGAGAAGCCGCTGGCGATCATGTCGACCAGTTCCTACCGGGCCGCTGCCGGCACCGAGCAAGGCAACCTGGACATTGCCCGCTACATCACCACGCCGAAGGGCGAGATTGCCGGGCGCGTGCTGCTGGTCGACGACCTGGCCGATTCCGGGCACACCCTGAATGCGGTCATCGGCCTGCTCAAGAACAACTACCCGCCGATCACCGAGCTGCGCAGTGCCGTGATCTGGACCAAGCAGGTCTCGACCTTCACCCCCGACTATTCGGTGGAATACCTGCCCACCAACCCCTGGATCCACCAGCCCTTCGAGAGCTACGACACCATCCGGCCGGAGCAGCTGCTGGCCAAATGGAAAGTCTGAGGGTCAGCGCCGCATGAGCGACGAGCTGCCCACCCGCCTGATCCACCACCCTTACGTTCCGCCTGAAGGCTTCGAGGCGGTTCAGCCGGGGGTGCACAAAGCCTCCACGGTGTTCTTCACCGATGTGCAGGCCCTGCGCACCAACGACTGGAAAGACAAGTCCGGCTACACCTACGGCCTGCACGGCACACCCACCAGCTTCATGCTGGAAGAGCGGCTGGCCACGCTGGAAGGCGGCCGGTTCTGCGTGCTGGCGCCCAGCGGGCTGTCGGCCCTGACCCTGGTCGACATGGCGTTTCTGCGCCAGGGTGACGAGCTGCTGATTCCGGACAACGCCTACGGGCCTGGCAAGGCCTTCGCTGCCGGCGAGCTGGCGGCCTGGGGCATCGCCCACCGCTTCTACAACCCCATGGACCCGGCCGATCTGGCCCGGTGCATCACGCCGGCCACCCGGCTGGTCTGGTTCGAAGCGCCAGGTTCGGTCTCGCTGGAGTTCCCCGATCTGCCGGCCCTGGCGGAGGTGGTGCAACGCGCCAACGCCGGCCGCGACAGGCCCATCGTCCGCGCGCTGGACAACACCTGGGGCGCCGGCATCGCCTTCAATGCCTTCGAGCTCGGCATGGACGTGTCCATGCAGGCCCTCACCAAGTACCCCAGCGGCGGCGCCGACGTGCTGATGGGCTCGGTGATCACCCGCGACGAGGCGCTGCACCGGCAGGTGCTGCTCACCCACATGCGACTGGGTCTGGGCGTGGGCGCCAACGACATCGAGCTGGTGCTGCGTGGCTTGCCCAGCATCGAGCTGCGCTACCGCGCCCAGGACGCTGCCACCCGGGCGCTGGCCCGCTGGATGCAGACGCAGCCGGGCGTCATCCGGGTTTTGCACCCGGCATTGCCCGGATCGCCGGGACACGAGGCCTGGGCCCGGGACGCCCGGGCTGCTGCCTGCCTGTTCAGCGCCGTTTTCGACCCTGCCATCCCGCAACAGCGCATCGATGCCTTCTGCGATGGCCTGCGCCTGTTCCGCCTGGGCTGGAGCTGGGCCGGCCCGGTAAGCCTGTGCGCGCCCTACCAGATGGCGAGCCTGCGTTCCCAGGGTTGGCCGCTGGCCGGCGGTCTGGTACGCTTTGCCGTCGGCCTGGAAGCAGTGGGTGACCTGCAGGCCGATCTGGCCCAGGCGATGCCCCTGTTGCAGGCCTGATTCCATTCCACCACGCCTGAAAGACCGCATTGGCCACACCGAACTACGGATACGAAAAACGCCAGCGCGAGCTGGCCAAAAAACAGAAGAAGGAAGAAAAGCTCAAGGCCAAGGCCGCCCGCAAGCATGAGCCGGGGGAGGGCGGATCGGACGACCACCCGGACGAATCGGCCGATGGCGCCCCCGAAGGAACCCCGCCCGCCACCGGCGGCGAGCGCTCCTGAGGCCTTGACCGCTCAGCCGGACAGGGCGGTCAGCTCCCTGGCTGCCTGCACCATGCTGGCGGCCGAGCGATCGGGCAGCACGCAGAGCGTGGCCTGCCCGTATTGAACAAAGTTGCGCCGGCTCGAGGCCGAGTACATCGGGTCGTAGTGGTGCAGCAGCAGGTCCAGCACCACCTCGGGGGTGCGTCCCGCCCGGACCCGCTCGATCCAGTCGTTCACCACCTCCCGACCACGCAGCTCCACCAGCGCCTGCAGGCGCTGACAGAAGTGTTCGGGGTCCTGCACGAAGAAGTCGTAGTCCTCCAGCAGCAGCCCGACCCGCTCGGTGTCGGGCAGCTGCAGGTCGATGCACGGGCTGGCCCGCATGGCCTCCATCAGCGCGTCGGGCACGCGCAGGTTGCCGACCTTCTTGCTCTCGCTCTCCACAAACACCTCGCGCGCCGGGTCGAAGCCTTTCAGCTGTGACCAGACCAGCGAGTCAAAGCGTTTCTGGCTGGGCTGGGGTTGTCCCGGCAGGTGCCCCAGCACCGAACTCCGGTGGCAGGCCAGGCCTTCTAGGTCGAGCACCTGCGCACCCTCGGCGGCGAGCGCGTGCAGCAGACGGGTCTTGCCGCTGCCGGTGGGGCCGCAGATGACCCGGTAGCGCAAGGTGGGGGCGAGCCGGTCCAGGTCGTCGACCAGGGCCGCACGCCAGGCCTTGTAGCCCCCTTCGATCAACGTGACCTGGAAGCCGATGGCCCCGAGGATGGTGGCCAGCGCGCCGCTGCGGTTGCCGCCGCGCCAGCAATACACCAGCGGTCGCCAGCCCCTGGGCTTGTCGATCACCTCGCGCTCGATGTGCGCCGCGATGTTCCGGGCGGACAGGGCTGCGCCGCGTTTTTTGGCCTCGAACGGATTGACCTGCTTGTACAGGGTGCCGATCTCGATGCGCTGGAGGTTGTCGAGCGTGGGCCAGTTGATTGCGCCCGGCACATGGTCGAGTGCGTGTTCGTCCTCGGAGCGGGCGTCGATGATGGTGTCGAAGGTCGCCAGGCGGCTGATGGCTTCCGTGGCGGGCAGGGTCTGAACGGGCATCCGGGGATTATCGGCGCGGGATCAGGGGCCTCAGCGCCGGCCACACATTGCCCAGCATCACCGGCTGTGCCGATTCGTTCGGGTGGATGCGGTCGGCCTGGAACAGGCGGGTGGGGTCGGGCAGGTCGGCCACGCCGGCCAGGAAGAACGGCACCAGGGCGGTCTTCTCGGTCTCGGCCACCGAGCGGTAGAGCTGGCGGAATTCGGCCGCGTAGCGCGCGCCGTAGTTGGGGGGCATTTCCATGCCCAGCACCAGCACCCGCGCACCGGCGTCGCGCGCGGCCCGGGCCATGGTGGCCAGGTTGTCGCGCGTCATGTCGAGCGGCAGGCCGCGCAGGGCATCGTTGCCGCCCAGTTCGATCACCACCACCGCCGGGCTGTGCTGCCGGAGCAGGGCAGGCAGGCGGGAGCGCCCGCCCGAAGTGGTGTCGCCGCTGATGCTGGCATTGACCACCCGGGCCTGAACTTTTTCGGCCTGCAGCCGCTCCTGCAGCAAGGCCACCCAGCCCTTGCCGCGCTGCAGTCCGTATTCGGCGCTGAGCGAGTCGCCCACCACCAGCACCACGGGCGCCTGGGCGGAGGGAGTGCCCTGGGCTTGCGAGAGCACTGGAAGACCGCCGCAGCACAGGGCCAGCAGCAGGGCGCTACAGTGACGACGATTCAAACGGGAAAGATCTTTCATGTCCGAAGTGATGATTGCGGTTCAGCATGTGTTCAAGACGGTCACCGATTCGACCGGCACGCTGACCATTCTGCGGGATATCGACTTCACCCTGGCGCGGGGCGAGACGGCAGCGATCGTCGGGGCATCGGGCTCGGGCAAGAGCACCCTGCTGTCGATCATTGCGGGGTTGGATACCCCCAGCCGCGGAACGGTTCACATGGCCGGTGTCGATCTGTTCGCCCAGTCCGAAGACCAGCGGGCCGCCTTCCGCGCCGCCCACCTCGGCTTCGTGTTCCAGAGCTTCCAGCTGCTGGCCAACCTGACCGCGCTGGAAAACGTGATGCTGCCGCTGGAGCTGGCCGGCCGCCGCGATGCCCGTGCCGCCGCCAGCCGCATGCTGGAGCGGGTGGGTCTGGGGCAGCGGCTGTCCAGCTACCCCAAGGTGCTGTCCGGCGGCGAGCAGCAGCGCGTGGCGCTGGCCCGCGCCTTCGTCATGAGCCCGGCCGTGCTGCTGGCCGACGAGCCCACCGGCAGCCTGGACTTCGCCACCGGCCAGACCATCATGGAACTCATGTTCGACCTCAACCGCGAGCAGGGCACGACCCTGGTGCTGGTCACCCACGACCGCAGCATTGCCGAGCGTTGCGAGCGGCGCATCACCATCGCCGCGGGCGAGGTGGCCGAGATCAGCCCGGCCGCGGCCTGAGCGGTGTGCATGGCGGGATAATCCGGCCATGTCATCTCCCAAAATCTCGCCGTCCGCCGCCAAGGTGCTGTTCGGCTTCCATGCGGTGGGCGTGCGCCTGAAAACCGCACCCGCCTCGGTCATCGAGGTCTATTTCGAATCCACCCGGCGCGACGCCCGCATGCGGCAGTTCCTGGAGCGGGCCCGCGAGGCCGGCGTGCGGCTGATCGAGGCCGATGCGCTGCGCATTGCCAAGCTCGCCGGCAGCCACGGTCACCAGGGCGTGGCCGCGCGGGTGCAGCCGCTGGAGCAGGCCCGTTCGCTGGACGACCTGCTGGAGCAGCTCGAACCCACCGGCGAGCCGCCACTGTTGCTGGTGCTCGACGGCATCACCGATCCGCACAACCTGGGCGCCTGCCTGCGCGTGGCCGACGGTGCCGGTGCCCATGCGGTCATCGCACCCAAGGACCATGCTGCCGGCATCAACGCCACCGTGGCCAAGGTGGCCAGCGGTGCAGCCGAGACCATGCCGTACTTCATGGTGACGAACCTGGCCCGCACGCTGGGCGAGCTGAAGGAACGCAACATCTGGGTCATCGGCACCAGCGACGACGCCCCCCGCACCCTCTACCAGGCCGACCTGAAGGCCCCGGTGGCCCTCGTGCTCGGCGCTGAGGGGCAGGGCATGCGCCAGCTCACCCGCAAGACCTGCGACGAACTGGTCAGCATCCCCATGCGCGGTGCGGTGGAGAGCCTGAACGTGTCGGTGGCCAGCGGGGTGTGCCTGTACGAGGCGCTGCGCCAGCGGGGGTGACCCGCCAGCCGGAGGTTCAGCCCCGCGCTGCCTCTATCTGCTCGCCGAGCTCCAGCCACCGCATCTCCAGCGCATCCAGTTCGTCCTGCAGCGCTTTCAGGCGCCGACCGGCCTCGGCGATCTCGGCCGGCGGCAGCGGGCGGGCCAGCCGTTCCTCCAGAGCGGCTTTCTCGGTGTTGAGCGTGGCCATGCGCTGGTCGACCTGGTCCAGTTCCTTGCGCAGCGGCTTGGTGCGGTCGGGCTGCCGCGCGGGCTTGGCCTGGGCTTCCTTCTGCACCCGCTGGGCTTCGCGGGCGGCTTCCTTGCTGGCTTCGCGCTGGGCTTCCCGCGCCTGCTTGGCCACATCCAGCAGGTAGCGCTGGTAGTCGTCCAGATCGCCATCGAACGGGGCGATGCCGCCGCGCGAGACCAGCCAGAACTCGTCGCACACGGCGCGCAGCAGGGCGCGGTCGTGGCTGACCAGCATCACCGTCCCCTCGAACTCGTTGAGCGCCATCGACAGCGCTTCGCGCGTGGCCAGATCCAGGTGGTTGGTGGGCTCGTCCAGCAGCAGCAGGTTGGGGCGCTGCCAGACGATCATGCACAGCACCAGCCGCGCCTTCTCGCCGCCGCTCATGGTGCCCACGGCCTGCTTGACCTGGTCGCCGGTGAAGTTGAAGCCGCCCAGGAAGCTGCGCAGGTCCTGTTCGCGGGTGGGCTGGCCGACCAGGGTGCCGGCGGCCGTGCTGTCCTTGACCAGCCGGATCATGTGCTCCAGCGGCGTGTCGGCCGGGCGCAGCACGTCGAGTTCCTGCTGGGCAAAGTAGCCGATGTTCAGGCCCTTGCCTTCGGTGATCTGGCCGGCCAGCGGCGCCAGCGTGCGGGCGACGGTCTTGACCACGGTCGACTTGCCCTGGCCGTTGGCCCCCAGGATGCCGATGCGCTGCCCCGCCAGCACCGATCGGCTGACGTCGCGCACGATGGTGATGGGGTCGGCGCCCTCCGACGGTGCCGGGTAGCCGAAGTCCACGTCGGCCAGCGCCAGCATGGGGTTGGGCAGGTTCTGCGGTTCGGCGAATTCGAAGTTGAAGTCGGCCTCGGCCAGCACCGGGCCGATCTTCTCCATGCGTTCCAGCGCCTTGACCCGGCTCTGTGCCTGCTTGGCCTTGCTGGCCTTGGCCTTGAAGCGGTCGATGAACTTCTGCAGGTGCGCCATCTTTTCCTGCTGGCGGCTGTAGGCGGCCTGTTGCAGGGCCATCTGCTCGGCCCGCATGTCCTCGAAGCGGCTGTAGTTGCCGCCGTAGCGGTTCAGGCGCGCGTGTTCGATGTGCACCGTGACATCGGTGACCGCGTCCAGGAATTCGCGGTCGTGGCTGATGACCAGCAGCGTGCCTTCGTAGCGCTGCAGCCAGGCTTCCAGCCAGACCAGGGCATCGAGGTCCAGGTGGTTGGTGGGTTCGTCCAGCAGCAGCAGGTCGCTCGGGCACATGAGCGCCCGGGCCAGCTGCAGGCGCATGCGCCAGCCGCCGGAGAAGCTGTTGACCGGGCGTTCCAGCTCGTCGGTGCGGAAGCCCAGACCCAGGATGAGCGCCTGGGCGCGCGCAGCGGCGTCGTGTTCGCCGGCATCGTGCAGCGCCATGTAGGCATGGCCCATGCGCTCGCCGTCACCGCTGTCCTCGGCCGCCTGCACTTCGAGCCGGGCCGCGAGCAGGGCGGTGTCGCCCTCGATCACGAAGGCGGTGGCCGGCTGGTCGGTCTCGGGCATGTCCTGCGCGACCTGGGCCATGCGCCACTGGGCCGGCACGTTGAACTCGCCCTTGTCCTCGTGCAGCTGGCCGTCGAGCAGCCGGAACAGGCTCGACTTGCCGGCGCCGTTGCGCCCGACCAGGCCGACCTTTTCTCCCGGGTTGATGACCACGCTCGCGCCATCGAGCAACACCTTGACGCCGCGTCGCAGCACCACATCGCGAAGGGTGATCATGCGGTCAGGGCCTCGCGGGTGAGCAGCAGCACCTGGTCGTCGCCGGCGCTCACCGGCAGCCAGACTGCATTCAGGTTCGGGAAGGCGCGTTCGAAGTGTTCGCGCTCGTTGCCGATCTCCAGCACCAGCACACCCTCGGGCGTGAGGCAGCGCGGGGCATCGGCCAGCAGCTGGCGGATGAAGTCCATGCCGTCTTCGCCGCCGGCCAGGGCCAGCTCGGGTTCGGCCCGGTATTCGGCGGGCAGGGCGGCCATGCTCTTTGCGTTCACATAGGGCGGGTTGCACAGGATCAGGTCCCAGGGGCCGGGGCAGGCCGCCAGACCGTCGGACGGTACCAGCCGGATGCGGTCCTGCAGGTTGTGGCGGTCCACATTGAGCCGGGCCACGGCCAGCGCATCGGCCGACAGGTCGGCGCCGCACACCTGCACCTCGGGCCAGGCCATGGCCGCCAGCACCGCCAGGCTGCCGTTGCCGGTGCACAGGTCCAGCACCTGGCGGGTTTCGTCGCTCAGCCAGGGGTCGATGCTGCCATCGGCCAGCAGTTCGGCAATGAAGCTGCGCGGCACGATGCTGCGGCGATCGATGTGGAAGGGCACGCCCTGGAGCCAGGCCTCGCCGGTGAGGTAGGCCGCCGGTTCGCGGCTGTCGATGCGGCGCTGCACCAGCGCCAGCGCCTGCTGCACGGCGGCCGGGTCGAGCGGGGACGGATCGGCGTCGGTGTCGGTGTCCAGCGGCAGGCCCAGCGACCACAGCACCAGCCAGGCCGCTTCGTCGCGGGCGTTGGAGGTGCCGTGCCCATAGGACAACGGAGCGGCGGCCAGGCGGGCGGTCGCCTCGGCCAGGAGTTGGTTCAGGTTCACAGGGGATGCGGCGTCAGGCCTGGGGAGCAGCGTTCAGCCGCTCCAGGGTGCGCCGGTAGATGTTCTTGAGGGGTTCGATGTCGGCCAGGGCCACGTGCTCGTCCACCTTGTGGATGGTGGCGTTGGGCGGGCCCAGCTCGATGACTTGCGGGCAGACGCGGGCGATGAAGCGGCCGTCGCTGGTGCCGCCGGTGGTCGAGAGTTCGGTGGCAAGGCCGGTTTCCTCGGCAATGGCGGCGCGCACCGCGTCGACCAGGGTGCCGGGCGGGGTCAGGAAGGGCTGGCCGCCGATGGTCCAGGTCAGCTCGAAATCCGGACCCGGTTGCAGTCCGTGCCGGGACAGGGTGTCCAGCACCCGCTGCTGCAGCGCCTCGGCGGTGGACTCGGTGGAGAAGCGGAAATTGAAGTCGATCACCACGGTGCCCGGAATCACGTTGCTGGCCCCGGTGCCACCGTGGATGTTGCTGATCTGCCAGCTGGTGGGCTGGAAGAATGCATTGCCCTCGTCCCAGCGGGTGGCGGCCAGTTCGGCCAGCACCGGCGCCGCCAGGTGGATGGGGTTGCGCGCCAGGTGCGGGTAGGCAATGTGGCCCTGGATGCCCTTGACCGTGAGCTTGCCGCTCATGGTGCCGCGCCGGCCGTTCTTGATCATGTCGCCGGTGCGTTCCACCGAGGTGGGTTCGCCGACGATGCACCAGTCCAGCCGCTCGCCCCGGGCCTGCAGGCGCCGGCAGACCTCCACCGTGCCGTCCACCGCCGGGCCTTCCTCGTCGCTGGTCAGCAGGAAGGCGATGTCGATGGCGGGGTTGGCCTGGGCAGCCAGGAACTCTTCGCAGGCCACGACCATGGCGGCCAGCGAGGCCTTCATGTCGCTCGCTCCCCGGCCGTACAGCTTGCCGTCGCGGTGGGTGGGTGCGAACGGGTCGCTGGCCCAGGCGCCCACCGGGCCGGTGGGGACCACGTCGGTGTGGCCGGCAAACACCAGCGTGGGCTGGTGCCCGTTGCCGCGCCGGGCCCACAGGTTGCTCACCCGGAAATCGTCCGGACCGCTGTCGATGCGCTCCAGCCGGAAACCCGCTGCCGCCAGCCGTTCGCCGATGAGGTCGAGGCAGCCTTCGTCCCGCGGGGTGACCGAGGGGCGGGCGATCAGGGCTTCGGTGAGCAGCAGCGTGTCGGACATGGAGCGGTCAGAACTTCACGTCGAGCGTGAATTCGGTGAAGGTGGCCTGGTCTTCGTCCTCGGACAGATCGGCCGGCAGGTCGCCGGCCCGGCTGGCCTCGAAGTCGTTCTGCAGGCGCCACAGCAGGTTGTTGGGCGAGTCGGCATGGGCCAGACCCTCGGCGCGGCTGATGACGCCCTCGTGGATCAGGCGGGCGATGTCCTGCTCGAAGGTCTGCGAACCCTCGGCCAGCGACTTCTCCATGGCCTCGCGCACGCCGCCGAAGTCGCCCTTGTGCACCAGGTCGGCCACCAGGGCGGTGTTCAGCATGACCTCCATGGCCGGCACGCGCGACGCGGTCTCGGTGCGCAGCAGCCGCTGCGACACCACGGCGCGCAGGGCGGACGACAGGTCGCTCAGCAGGGTGGGGCGCACCTCGGCCGGGTAGAAGCTCAAGATGCGGTTGAGCGCGTGGTAGCTGTTGTTGGCGTGCAGCGTGGCCAGGCAAAGGTGACCCGACTGTGCGTAGGCGATGGCGGCCGACATGGTGTCGCGGTCGCGGATCTCGCCGATCAGGATCACGTCGGGCGCCTGGCGCAGCGCGTTCTTCAGCGCCACCTGCAGCGAGGCGGTGTCCGATCCGATCTCGCGCTGGTTCACCACCGACTTCTTGTTGGCGTAGGTGTATTCGATCGGGTCCTCGATGGTGAGGATGTGCCCGGTCGCCTGCTCGTTGCGGTGGTCCAGCATGGCCGCCAGCGTGGTGCTCTTGCCGGCGCCGGTCGATCCCACCATCAGGATCAGGCCGCGCTTCTCCATCACCAGGTCGGCCAGGATGGGCGAGACATTGATCTCGCTGAGCCGGGGGATGTTGCTCGGCACGAAGCGGATGACCACCGAATAGGTGGCCCGCTGCCGGAAGGCGCTGATGCGGAAGTTGCCCAGGCCGTCGAGCGTCACACCCATGTTGAGCTCGCCGGTCTCGGTCAGCTCTTCCATGCGGGTGGACGAGACGATCTCCGAGAGCAGGTTGCGCGGCGCGTCCAGCGGCAGCACCTGGCTGTTGATGGGAATGGTCTGGCCGTGGATCTTGATCATGGCCGGGGCATAGGCCGTCAGGTAGACGTCCGACGCCTTCTTCTCGGCCATCAGGCGCAGGATGCGCTCCATCGTTCCACTGCTCATGACCGTCCTCTCATTCAACGCCAGGGGGTGCTGCGGTGCTGCCGATCAGTCGCGCAGCAGGTCGTTCAGGCTGGTCTTGGCCCGGGTCTGGGCGTCGACACGCTTGACGATGATGGCTGCGTACAGGCTGTACTTGCCGCCGTCCTTGGGCAGGCTGCCGCTGATGACCACCGAGCCGGCCGGCACGCGGCCGTAGCTCACCTCGCCGGTGGCGCGGTCGTAGATGGGGGTGCTCTGGCCGATGTAGACGCCCATGGAGATCACCGAGTTCTCTTCGACGATCACGCCCTCGACCACCTCGGAGCGGGCGCCGATGAAGCAGTTGTCCTCGATGATGGTCGGGTTGGCCTGCAGGGGTTCGAGCACGCCGCCCAGACCCACGCCGCCGGAGAGGTGCACGTTCTTGCCGACCTGGGCGCAGCTGCCCACGGTGGCCCAGGTGTCGACCATGGTGCCTTCGTCCACATAGGCGCCGATGTTCACGTAGGAGGGCATCAGGATGGCGCCCTTGGCAATGAAGCTGCCGCGGCGGGCCACGGCCGGCGGCACCACGCGCACGCCGGTGGCCTTCATCTGGGCCTCGTCGAGGTGGGCGAACTTGGTCTGCACCTTGTCGAAGAAGCCCAGGTCGCCGGCGCGCATGACGGCGTTGTCCTTGAGGCGGAACGACAGCAGCACCGCCTTCTTGATCCACTGGTGGGTGGTCCACTGGCCGACGCCCTCGCGGGTGGCCACGCGCAGGCGGCCCTTGTTGAGCTCGGCGATCACGTGTTCCACCGCGTCCAGCACCTCTTGGGGGGCGGAAGCCGGGGACAGGGTGGCGCGCTGTTCCCAGGCGTTGTCGATCAGGGTCTGCAGTTGTTGGGTCATGGTCGGTTCCGGGGGGAGAAAGGGATGCGGGTTGGGCGGAGCTTCAGGCGTTGCGCCGGGTGAATTCGACAATGCGGCGGGCGGCTTCCAGGCATTCGGCGGCCTCGGCCACCAGCGCCATGCGCACACGGCCAGCACCCGGGTTGGCGCCCAGCGCCGTACGCGCCAGGTAGCTGCCGGGCAAGACCGTCACATTGTATTGAGCGAGCAGTTCGCGGGCGAAGGCCTCGTCCGCACCGAGGCCCGGCACGGCGGTGGCCCAGCGCGCCGGCACGCCGGCCCAGAGGTAGAACGAAGCGTCCGGCAGGGCCACGTCCAGCACCTCGGCCAGCAGCGGCGTGACCTGCGCGAACTTTTCGCGGTACTGGCGGCGGTTGTCCTCCACATGCGCCTCGTCGTTCCAGGCGGCCACGCTGGCGGCCTGCACCACCGGGCTCATGGCCCCGCCGTGGTAGGTGCGGTAGAGCAGGAAGGGTTTGATCAGTGCTGCATCGCCGGCCACGAACCCGCTGCGCAGACCCGGCACATTGCTGCGTTTGGACAGGCTGGTGAAGGCCACGAGCCGGCGGAAATCGGTGCGGCCCAGTCGCTGCGCGGCTTCCAGCCCGCCCAGCGGCGGCTCGTCGCGGAAATAGATCTCGCTGTAGCACTCGTCCGACGCGATCACGAAGCCGTGGCGGTCGCTCAGCTCGAACAGCCGCGCCCATTCCGACAGCGGCATGACCGCACCGGCCGGGTTGCCCGGCGAGCACACATAGACCAGCTGGGTGCGGGCCCAGGTGGCTTCGGGCACATGGTCCCAGTCGGCGGCAAAGTTGCGGGCCGGATCGCTCGGCACATAGAAGGGCTCGGCGCCGCTGAGGTAGGCCGCGCCCTCGTAGATTTGGTAGAACGGATTGGGGAAGACGACGGTCGCCCCTTCGCGGGTCGGGTCGACCACGGTCTGGGCGAAGGCAAACAGCGCCTCGCGGGAACCGTTCACTGGCAGCACCTGGGTGGCGGGGTCCAGCTGCACGCCGTAGCGGCGCTGCACCCAGCCGGCACAGGCTTCCCGCAGCGCGGGCTCGCCGGCGGTGGCCGGGTAACTGGACAGGCCGTGGCCCAGGGCACCGGCCAGCGCCTGTTTGAGGAACTCGGGGGCCGGGTGGCGGGGTTCGCCGATGCCCAGGCTGATGGGGCGGATGCCGGCCGGGGGTGTGACACCGGCCAACAGGGCCCGCAGCCGCTCGAAGGGGTAGGGCTGCAGGCGGGAGAGCTTGGGATTCATGGGCCCGGATTATCGGGCCTGACCGAATACCCCGTTCAGGCGCGGCGGGCTGCCGCGGCGCGGGCCTGCAGGGCCCGTGCCATCGCCTTGGTCTGGCGGTGGCGCAGGTACTGGAAACCCTGGTCCAGCGACAGCATCACGGTCATGAGCACGGTGGTGACGATCACCAGCGACGGCAGGCGGAACGAGCTGATGAAACCGCTGCCCTGCGGGATGGCCGAGCGGGTGTCGGTGGTGCAGATGAACTCGGCAGCGGCCATGCCGGTGTAGTGCATGGCGCACACCGCCACGCCCATGGCCACGGCGGCCAGCACCCGGCGCGACAGGGTGGGGGTGTTGAAGGCCAGCCACAGGGCCACGGTGGAGGCCACCACGGCGATCACCACCGACAGGCCGACCAGCAGCCAGTTCCAGTCAATGAAGCCGTAGATCTTCAGGCCGAACATGCCCATGTAGTGCATCACCACCACGCTCAGGCCGAGCCCGGTGCCGGCCACGGCCAGGCGCGGCAGGCTTTCCGGGTTGTGCGCGGCATAGCGGACCGCCAGCGATGCCGCCACCACCACCACCAACAGCGAAGCGAAGGTTTCGGTCATGGAATAGCTGCTGCCGACGTCCATCTGCAGGGCCAGCATGCCGATGAAGTGCATTGACCACACGCCGATGCCGCCCAGGGCGACGCCGACCGTGATCAGGTTGCTCAGGCTGATGCGGCCGTCGCGGGCCTTGACCCGACCGGCTGCGGTCAGCGCGACGAAGGAGCCGATCACGGCAAACAGGAAGGACAGGGCGACCAGGCCCAGGTCGAATTCGGTGGTGACAGCGGAGTTCATGTGGTGATGCTCAAAGTTCTATTTCTGAACTGGTCGGTTCAATACGCAACCGAAGGAGGCGCGATTATGTGACTTCGTGTAACTCCCGGGCGGGTTCCGGCCCGACTCCGGCCGGAGATGGGCCGGTTTTTCGCCGGTGGGGTGGAATACGTCACGGTCGGCCTGGCGGCCGGGCCGGCCCCACCCGGCAGTTATGATTTCCGGCTGCCGTCCATCACTCCGCTGCCGTGCGCCTCAATTCCATCAAGCTGTCCGGCTTCAAGTCGTTCGCCGAACCCACCAATTTCATGCTGCCCGGGCAGCTGGTGGGCGTGGTCGGGCCGAACGGCTGCGGCAAGTCCAACATCATGGATGCGGTGCGCTGGGTGCTGGGCGAGTCCAAGGCGTCCGAGCTGCGCGGCGAGTCCATGCAGGACGTCATCTTCAACGGCACCAACAACCGCAAGCCCGCCAGCCGGGCTAGCGTGGAGCTGGTGTTCGACAACAGCGACCACCGGGCCGGTGGTCAGTGGGGCCAGTTCGCCGAGATCGCGGTCAAGCGGGTGCTGACCCGCGACGGCAACAGCAGCTACTACATCAACAACCAGCCGGTGCGCCGCCGCGACGTGCAGGACGTGTTCCTGGGCACCGGCCTCGGGCCCCGGGCCTACGCCATCATCGGCCAGGGCACCATCAGCCGCATCATCGAGAGCAAGCCTGAGGAACTGCGCCTGTTCCTGGAGGAAGCGGCCGGCGTCTCCAAATACAAGGAACGGCGCCGCGAGACCGCCAACCGGCTCAACGACACGCGCGAGAACCTCACCCGGGTGGAAGACATCCTGCGTGAGCTCAATGCCAACCTGGACAAGCTGGAGAAGCAGGCCGAGGTGGCGGCGCGCTACCACACCCTGCAGGACAGCGCCACGCTCAAGCAGCATCAGCTGTGGTTCCTCAAGCGCAGCGAGGCCGAGGCCGATCAGGCCCGCATCCGCACCGACGCCGCCCAGGCGGTGAACGACCTGGAGTCGCGCACCGCCGACTTGCGCCGCATCGAGTCCGAGCTGGAAACCATCCGCCAGGCGCATTACGCGGCCGGCGATCAGGTCAACCAGGCCCAGGGCAAGCTGTACGAGGCCAGCGCCGAGGTCGGCAAGCTGGAAGCCGAGATCCGGTTCGTGGTGGAGGGCCGCCAGCGGGTCGAGCAGCGCCTGCAGCAGCTGCGCGAGCAGATGGCCTCCTGGGGCACCCGCAGCGAAGACGCCCAGGCCGAGCTGGAGCAGATGGCCGAACAGCTGGTGGCGGCCGAGGAGCAGTCGGTGGTGCTGGCGGCCCAGGGCGAAGACCAGGCCGAGGCGTTGCCGTCGCTGGAAGATGCGCTGCGCGCTGCCCAGAACCGGGCCAACGAGCAGCGGGCCAGCGTGGCCCAGGTGCAGCAGCAGATCCAGGTGCTGGCCGCCGAGCAGCGCAGCATCGAGGAGCAGAGCCGGGGCCTGAACCAGCGCCGCGAGCGCCTGCTGGTCGACCGCAACGCGCTGGCCGCCCCCGACGAAGCCCGCCTGAGCGGCCTGCAGGCCCAGCACGACGAAGCCCGCGAACAGGCCGAGCTGGCCGCCTCCCGCCTGCAGGAGCTGCAGGACAGCGTGCCCCAGCTCGACGACGAACGCCGCACCGCGCAGCAGGCGGTCAACACCGAATCGTCGCGGCTGGCCGACCTGAGCGCGCGGCTCGAGGCCCTGCGGGCGCTGCAGGACAAGGTCCGCACCGACGGCAAGCTCAAGCCCTGGCTGAGCCGGCACGGGCTGGACGGCTTGCAGGCGCTGTGGAGCCGCATCCATGTCGAGTCCGGCTGGGAAAACGCGCTGGAGGCCGCGCTGCGGGAGCGGCTGGGCGCCCTGGAGGTGTCGCGCCTGGACATGGTGCGGGCCTTTGCCGCCGATGCCCCGCCGACGCGCCTGGCCTTCTACAACCCGCCGCCGGCCGCCCCTGCTGCCGCCGCGCCGACCGGCTTCAAGCCGCTGGCCGGCCTGCTGCGCCTGAACGACGCCGGCCAGCAGGCCTTGCTGGCCGACTGGCTGACCGGCGCGCTGGTGGCCGACTCGCTGGAAGAAGCGCTGGCCCGCCGCAGCGAGCTGCAGCCCGGCCAGACCCTCTATGTGGCCAGCGGCCATGCGGTCACCGCGCACAGCGTGAGCTTTTATGCGCCGGACAACGAACAGGCCGGCCTGCTGGCCCGGGCCCAGGAAATCGAGAACCTGGACAAGGCACTGAAGGGCCAGCAACTGATCGCCGAGCAGACGCGCGCAGCGCTGGTGCGGGCCGAAGCGGCCTGCAGCGACGCCTCGCAGCGGCTGGTGTCGGCCCGCCGAGAGGCCGCCGAAGCCCAGAACCGCGCCCACGAACTGCAGGTCGAGACCTTGCGCCTGAGCCAGCTCGCCGAGCAGACCCGGGCCCGCAGCGAGCAGATCGGACGCGACCTGGCCGAGGTCGACGCCGCCCTTGACGAGCTGCAGGAGCGGCGCGTGACCGCCGAGGCCCGCTTCGAGGAGCTGGACATGCAGCTGGCCGACAGCCAGGAGCGCCACGCCCAGCTCGACGACAAGGTGATCGAGGCCGAACGCGCCCTCGACCAGGCCCGCGAACAGCAGCGCTCGCTGGAGCGGCAGGCCCAGGAGGCCACCTTCGCGCTGCGCAGCCTGCAGGCCCGCCAGGGTGAACTGCAGCGTTCGCTCGAGACATCGGCCAGCCAGGCCCGGTCGCTGGCCGACGAAGAGCAGCGCGCCCGCGACGAACTCTCCCGCCTGAACGACGCCGCCGCCCAGGCCGGCCTGCAGAACGCGCTGCAGGCCAAGCAGGAGCGCGAACAGGCGCTCTCCAGCCTGCGCAGCCAGTACGACGACCTGACCCTGAAGCTGCGCGCCAGCGACGAACGCCGCCTGCAGCTTGAACGCGAACTGGAGCCGCTTCGCCACCGCATCACCGACTTCCAGCTCAAGGAGCAGGCCGCGCGGCTGGGCGTGGAGCAGTACAGCCAGCTGCTCGACGAAGCCCAGGCCGACCTGGCGGCCGTGGGTCAGAGCATCACCGAAGGCAACGTGCGCCTGACCGGCCTGCAGAGCGAGATCGACCGGCTGCACCGCGAGATCCAGGCGCTGGGCGCGGTCAACCTGGCGGCGCTCGACGAGCTCACCGCCGCCCGCGAGCGCAAGACCTTCCTGGACGCCCAGTCGGCCGACCTGGTGGAGGCCATGACCACGCTGGAAGACGCCATCCGCAAGATCGACAACGAAACCCGCGACCTGCTGGGCAGCACCTTCGAGACGGTCAACCAGCACTTCGGCAAGATGTTCCCCGAGCTGTTCGGCGGCGGCAATGCGCGGCTGGTCATGACGGGAGAGGAAATCCTGGACGCCGGCGTGCAGGTCATGGCGCAGCCACCGGGCAAGAAGAACCAGACCATCCACCTGCTGTCCGGCGGCGAGAAGGCGCTGACCGCCATCGCGCTGGTGTTCGCCATCTTCCAGCTCAACCCGGCACCGTTCTGCCTGCTCGACGAGGTGGACGCCCCGCTGGACGATGCCAACACCGAGCGCTACGCCCGGCTGGTCACCGCCATGTCCGGCGACACCCAGTTCCTGTTCATCAGCCACAACAAGATCGCCATGGAAATGGCGCGCCAGCTGATCGGCGTGACCATGCAGGAGCAGGGCGTCTCGCGCATCGTGGCGGTCGACATGGAGTCGGCCGCCGGCATGCTTCAGGCCAGCTGAAACACACCCTTATGAGCAATCTGCAAATCGGACTGGCGATCATCGGCGGCCTGGTGCTGGCGGCGGTGGTGGCCTACAACGCATGGATCACCCGCCAGAGTGCGCCGCGCACCGCGCGGGAGCGCCCGGTGCCGCTGCCCGCCGCCGACACCACCGACCCGGTGGCCGATGTGGGGGAGCGCATGCTCGACCCCCTGGCCGACCGCATCGACCCGGTGCTCGACGGCGACCTGGCCGATACCGTGCCGGC